>ERZ791905.267-NODE-267-length-61760-cov-7.369776_pt1 | contig 61760 bp, 48 predicted proteins | sample MGYA00510147_ERZ791905 | MGnify/ENA primary metagenome ERZ791905 (study PRJEB30046, sample SAMN00792084) | human gut metagenome | study: EMG produced TPA metagenomics assembly of the A metagenome-wide association study of gut microbiota in type 2...
CCGCCCGCCATCGAGCAGAGTTTTACACCTAATTGGGGATAAAACAGCTGATGGCAGGCGGCGGGGTGGCGCTGATTGGCACCACCCTTGTTCCGCTGCTGTCCGGTCTGTTCGGATGAACAAAGCACCATCTTTCACCCGCTTCCGAAAAATAACGGAAGCGGGTTTCTCAGGAGGGATGTCCTTTGAATTTCATCTGGGATAAAATTACGGAATGGCTGAAAGGACTGCTGGTCAGCGGCATCATCAGCAACCTGTCCGGACTGTTTGATGCCATCAACACCCGCGTGGGCGAGGCGGCGGCGGTCGTCGGCACAACGCCGCAGGCATGGCACGGCGGCATCTTCCAGATGATTCGCAGCCTGTCGGAAAACGTCGTTGTACCGATTGCAGGCATTATTCTGACCTTCATCATGTGCTTGGAACTGATTCAGATGCTCATTGACCGCAACAGCCTGCATGACTTTGACACCTTCCTTTTCTTCAAGTGGATTTTCAAAACCTTCGCCGCGGTGCTGATTGTTACCAACACATGGAATATCGTGATGGCGGTTTTCGATGTTGCGCAGAATGTCGTCAGTCAGGCATCGGGCATCATCATCGGCGATACCGCGCTGGATGCTGCCGCGCTGCTTGGAGACATGGAGCAGGCGCTGATGGCAATGGAAATCGGCCCGCTGTTCGGGCTGTGGTTTCAGTCCTCGCTGATGGGCATCTTGGCGTGGGTGCTGAGTATCTGCATCTTCATCGTCATATATGGGCGCATGATTGAAACGTATATGGTCACATCCATTGCGCCGATTCCGATGGCGACGATGGTAAATCGGGAATGGGGGCAGATGGGCAGCAACTATCTGCGGTCGCTCTTTGCGCTGGGTTTTCAGGCATTCCTCATCATGGTCTGCGTCGCGATTTATGCGGTACTCGTGCAGGGCATCAGCGCCGGCGGCGACATCGGCACCGCCTTGTGGACGTGCATCGGCTACACGGTGCTGCTGTGCTTCACGCTCTTCAAAACCAGCAGCGTCGCGAAGTCCGTGTTCAATGCGCACTGACCTCTCATCCCCAAAACAGTGGCAGAGGTTTCTGGGACAGTTTATCCACACTGCATCCACAAGCAATCCACAAGAAATCCACAGGCACTGCAAAGACTGTGGAAAACAGCGGCGCAGGAAACAAAACCTATGCGCTGCAGGAAGGAACAATAGGCAATGGCATATGTCTCGATTCCCAAGGACTTGTCGCGCGTCAAGTCCAAGTTTCTTTTCAACCTGACGAAGCGTCAGGTCGTCTGTTTCGGGCTGGGGGCGCTGATAGGCGTTCCCGCCTTCTTTCTGGCGAAGGATGCGCTGGGTGTCAGCCCTTCGGTGCTGCTCATGATGCTGCTTATGCTGCCGTTTTTTTTGCTGGCGATGTTTGAACGGCATGGGCAGCCGCTGGAAGTGCTGATTCGGCATTTCATTCAGGCGCGATTCGTGCGTCCGCGCATCCGCGTCTGGCAGAACGACAATTTCTATCAAACGATTGAGCGGAGTATCCGCAATCAGCAGGAGGTGCAGAAGATTCTTCGTGGCAAACAAAGAAAAAATCAAGCTGACAAGGGCTGAGAAACGGCAGCTGCAGGCACTCATGCGCAGCCGTCAGCAGCGGAAGAAACCGCCGCATTCCGTACAGGAGACGATTCCGTATGAACGCATGTGGCCGGATGGCATCTGCCGCGTCAGCCCAAGTTACTACACTAAGACTGTGCAGTTCTGGGACATCAACTATCAGCTGGCGCAGAACGAAGATAAAAGCGCCATCTTCGAGGGCTGGTGTGACTTTCTGAACGCATTTGACAGCAGCGTGCATTTGCAGCTTTCGTTTCTGAACCTGACAGCGAATGCGGATGCGGTTGAGCAGCGCATTCTGCTTCCCGACAAGGCGGACGGCTTCGACGCAATCCGCCGCGAATACACGGAAATGCTGCAAAACCAGCTTGCCAAGGGCAGCAATGGTTTGAGCAAGCGAAAGTATCTGACTTTCGGCGTGGAATCGGAAAACTACCGGACGGCAAAGCCGCGTCTGGAACGCATTGAGACGGATTTGCTCAATCACTTCAAGCGCCTTGGGGCGGCAGCCGCTCCATTGGATGGCAGAGAGCGCTTGAAGCTGATGTACGATATGTTTCATCTGGATGCGCAGACACCGTTCCTGTTCGACTGGAAATGGCTTGCCCCCACCGGACTGCGCACGAAGGACTTTATCGTTCCCTCTTCCTTCAAATTCGGGGAGCGGCAGCGTTTCGGCATGGGCAGCAAAGTGAGCTCGGTCAGCTTCTTCTCCATCCTTGCATCGGAACTCAATGACCGCTGTCTGGCGGAGTTCCTCGCGATGGATTCCTCTCTTGTGGTGAGCTTTCACTTGCAGGCGATTGACCAGACCGCAGCCATCAAGGACATTAAGCATAAGCTCACGGCGCTGGATCAAATGAAGATTGATGAGCAGAAAAAAGCCGTCCGCGCCGGATATGACATGGAAATTCTGCCGTCTGATTTGGCTGCTTACGGCGGCGAAGCAAAAAAGCTGCTGGAAGAATTGCAGAACCGCAACGAGCGCTTCTTCTTGGCGACACTGCTGGTGATGAACACGGCGGACAACCACCATCAGCTGGATTTGGACGTGAAGCAGGCGCAGAGCATTGCTTTGCAGCACAACTGTCAGCTGATTCCGCTGGACTACCAGCAGGAGGCTGGCATGGTGTCCTGCCTGCCGCTGGGCGAGAACCAAATCCAGATTCAGCGCGGACTCACCACTTCGGCGGCGGCGGTCTTTATGCCGTTTACGACGCAGGAACTGTGTCAAAACGGCGCAGAAGCGCTGTACTACGGCTTGAATGCGCTGTCCAACAACCTGATTATGGTGGATCGGAAGCAGCTGAAAAATCCCAACGGGCTGATTCTGGGTACACCCGGTTCAGGCAAATCCTTCTCCGCCAAGCGCGAAATGAGCAATGTCATGCTGGTCACGGACGATGATGTCATCATCTGCGACCCCGAAGGTGAATATGCGCCGCTCGTCGCGCAGTTCGGCGGGCAGGTCATTCAAATTTCGCCGACCAGCAGCAATTACATCAATCCGATGGAAATCAACCTGAATTACAGCGACGATGACAACCCGCTGTCGCTGAAATCGGATTTCATTCTGTCCTTGTGCGAGCTGATTGTCGGCGGGCGGGACGGTTTGCAGCCCATTGAGAAAACGGTGATTGATCGTGCTGTCCACATTGTGTATCAGCCGTACCTGAATGACCCGCAGCCGGAAAACGTGCCGATTCTGGAAGATTTGTACAATGCGCTTCGTCAGCAGACGGAGAAGGAAGCGCAGACGCTGGCAACGGCGCTTGAAATCTATGTGACGGGCTCGCTGAATGTGTTCAACCACCGCACGAATGTGGATGTCAACAGCCGCATGGTCTGCTATGACATCAAGGAGCTGGGCAAGCAGCTGAAAAAACTCGGTATGCTGATTGTGCAGGATCAGGTCTGGGGGCGCGTGACGGCGAACCGCAGTGAAGGCAAATCCACCCGGTATTACATGGATGAGTTTCACCTGTTGCTTCGCGAGGAGCAGACCGCTGCTTATTCCGTTGAAATCTGGAAGCGATTCCGCAAGTGGGGCGGTATCCCGACGGGCATTACGCAGAACGTCAAGGATTTGCTGGCCAGTCAGGAAGTCGAGAACATTCTGGAAAACTCCGACTTCATCTGCATGTTGAATCAGGCATCCGGCGACCGGGAGATTCTGGCGAAGAAGTTAGGCATTTCGCCGTATCAGCTATCCTACGTCACGCAGAGCGGCGAGGGTGAAGGGCTGCTGTTCTACGGCAATGTGATTCTTCCATTTCAGGATCATTTCCCGAAGAATACCATGCTGTACAAGGTGATGACCACCAAACTGTCGGACAAGGCAGTGCAGAATGAACATTAAACACAGGAGGTGCATTCCATGACATATGGTTTGGTGCTGGGCAGCTGCATTTTCTGCACCGTGCTGACGCTGGCAGTGTACGCGCTGCTGCGTGCGGCAGCGGAAGCAGACCACGGGAGCGAGGAAATGTATCAACGGATGCAGCATAAGGAAGGGCGGCGCTGATGGAAAAGAGGCGCAATCGCGGCGCATCCCGCTTGCAGTTCAGCAAGGAGGAACAGATGCAGGCAGTACGCGCCGGTCAGCCTGAAAGCAGCCATTCGCCGCTGCTTCACCAAGGTATTCATGCAGCCCATGTCCAGCTCCATCATCAGGCGGCAGAAGCCAATGAAGATGAGAACAGCGCTGTGCAAGCCGCGCTGACAGCAGACGACATGCAGGAAGAAGCGTTCCGGGCGGCGGCGCACGCGGGGAAAGCCCCCAAGCGGCACAATGCCCGCTGGCAGCAGAAACGCGCCATCCGGCAGGAATATGCAGCCGCAAAATCTTCCCGCAGTCCAGCCAATCACATTGCTCCCGCGCCGAAGGTAGCAGCAAATGCAGTTCCCAAAGCCGAAAACATCAAGAAACGGCTGCGACAGACGTTCGCCCGCCATCCGACGGCTTGGGCGGTGCTTGCGCTGGCGGCGCTGCTCCTTGCGGTGATGAGCAGCCTGCAATCCTGTACGCCGCTGGCGCAGTCGGTGCTGGAATCCATCGTGATTGGCACTTATCCGGCGGAGGAAGCGGACGTAAAAGCGGCGGAAAGTGCGTATGCCGACATGGAAAGGCAGCTCAAAGAGGAAATGAGCAACTATGCCCGCAATCATCCGGAATATGATGAAGTGCAGGTGGATGCAGACGAAATTTGGCATGACCCTTATGTGCTGATGGCCATCATCTCCGCCTGCTTCGATGGACAGGACTGGACGCTGGAAACCGCTATGCCGGTGCTGGACAAATACTTCAAGCTCCAGTACATCGTGACAGAATCCGTAACGAGAGAAACACGATACCGCACGGAGACCGAGCAGCGGTACAACCCGGAAACAGAACGCATGGAGACGGTGACGGTTCGCGTGCCGTATGCTTATACAGTCTGTCATGTGCGGCTGGAGAACAAAAATCTGTCGCACCTGCCCGTTGTCAGCATGAGCCATCACACGATGGGCATGTACGCGCTGTACATGGCAACGCACGGCAACATGGAGGGCATTTTCCACGGCAATCCCTACGCTGCCCCGCTCAAAGACCCCACATTGTACGACATTCCCGACGAGACGCTCGCAAGCAGCCCGACTTTCGCCGCACTCATGGCGGAGGCGGAAAAATATATCGGCTATCCATATGTCTGGGGCGGCGCGTCACCCGAAACCAGCTTCGACTGTTCGGGCTTCGTCAGCTATGTATTCACCAATTCCGGCGTATACAATACGGGCAGACTGGGCGCAAAAGGACTGCGGAGCTTGTGCCGGAATATCCCGGTGGCGCAGGCAGAACCGGGCGACGTGGTGTTTTTTGAAGGCACGATGGGCGACGGCGTGGATGGCATTACGCACTGCGGCATTTATGTCGGCAATGGTATGATGATCCACTGCGGAAGTCCCATTGGTTACGCGAATTTGAACGATGTTTACTGGAAAAGTCACTTTCATTCGTTTGGGCGGATGCCCGGTCTGTAATTTTCGGGGAGTCCAGCGCATGGGCTCCCTTTTTCCTACCTATTTTATCCACATTTGAAAGGAGAACAATATGCAGAGAAACATGAACCGTTCGATTCCCGCAGGGGAAGCAATGGATATTGCCAAGCAGGTGCTGCTTGCGATGCTGATGCTGATTCTGCTGTCTGTGCTGATTCCGGCGCGGGCAGAAGAAGCGGTATCCCCGATGATTGTCAGTGAGACGGCGGACAGTCCGGAATATCCTGCGCTGGAAGCGGATATTCCCGTCATCACCTCGGAGGGCAAAAGCAATGTGAAAATCGCCGGGGTCAAGTCGAAAAACAAGCTGGTACGCTACACCATCCCGGAAACGCTGCTCCGGGCGGACGAAAACTTTCTGGCGCTGATGGTGGAAGCGGAAAAGTACATCGGCTATCCGTATGTATACGGCGGCAGCAAGCCGTCCACCGGGTTTGACTGCTCCGGCTTCGTGTGCTGGGTATTCCGCCAATCGGGGGTCTATGATACCGGGCGGCTGGGTGCAAAGGGGCTGTATTCGCTCTGCACGGATGTCAGCCGAGACGAGGCGCGCCCCGGCGACTTGGTATTCTTCACGAAAACGATGGGTGCAGACGTGAAGGGCATCACCCATGTGGGCATTTATGTCGGCAATAACATGATGCTTCACGCGGGCGACCCGGTTGGTTTTGCGGATTTGCAGAGCGACAAATGGGCGAAGAAAATCTATGCCTTTGGCAGACTGCCCGTTCAGCAGGGAGCGCAGGCGAATGAGTGAACCCAAGAAACGCTATCCCGCAGACCGCATCAAGCTCCATGCCCTGCTGGATAAGAAGGAAAATGAGCTGCGCCGATTAACCGAAGAGGTCAATCAGCTGCGTGCGCGCGTGAAAGAAGCAGACCGCACTGCCATCAATGCCACCTGCGAGCTGTATGCGCTGACGCCGGAAATGCTCTCGGCGTTCCTCCGCACGAAATTCGACACGCAGGACAATGCCACTGAAATCCCCGCTGCCTCCCAATTGCCCGAAGGAGAAAATGAATGAAGCGAAAATGGAAACAATGGACAGCCTTCCTCTGCCTGCTGATGCTGCTGGCGGCGAGCCTGCATCTTGCGCGGGCGGAAAGCGCGCTGACGCAGGAAGAATGCGCTCCGTACCGCATTGTGCTGACAGCCCCCGGCGGCTGGAACCGCAGCAACAGCGCTGTCATCACGGTGAGCGTGAAGGACGAGCAGAATCTTGGCTGGTACCAAATGGCGTATCGGATGAACGACGGCGACTGGACGGACTGCGAGCAGCTGTTTGACAAGAGCAAGGCGGAAATCGCGGTGCATGAGAACGGCATGTTTACCTTTCGCATCACCGACCCACACGGGCATACGTTTGAAGAAAGCACCCGCGTCGCTGTCATTGACCGAAGCGCACCGACTGTGCAGGCAAGCATCACCGGGACGACCTTGCAGGTAGAAGTGCAGGACGACCTCTCCGGCGTGGCAGGTGTGCAGGTCAACAGCATGCTTTTCACCGAGCAGCAGGCAGGGAGCATCATCCGGATTGCGCTGGATGATACGCTGGCGCGGTACGACACGCTGTCCATCCGCGCTTTCGACTATGCCGGGAACTTCTCCGAGCCTGTGCTGCTCAATAATCCCTGCTACGAAGATGCCGTGCGGGTGACGGCAGCACCGACCAATTCGCCGAAACCGACAAGGCAGCCCAATTCTACGGAGAAAATCACCATCCAGCCGACGGCAACGAAGCGTCCGAACGGGCTGGGCGGCTCGCTGATTTACGTTAGCGAAGAAACTGCGCCGACAGCAGCGCCGACACAAGCGCCGTCCCCGACACCAGTCATCCAGTACGTTCCTATCGGACCGGGAATGCCCTACAAGGCGGACGGCAATGCCCATACGCTGGATGTGTTGTACAGCGCTGCGACCAACAAACAGTTTATCACCCTGCAAAGCAAGAACGGCAGCACCTTCTACCTCGTTATCGACTACGACAAGCCCATTGACGAAGCGGCGGAAATGTACGAGACATACTTCCTCAATCTGGTGGATGAGCGGGATTTGCTGGCGCTGCTGTCCGACGAAGAGAAGGAGGAACTGCCGACCCCGTCGCCCGAAATCATCTATGTAACGCCTGTCCCTACGACCGTACCAATGCCAACGGCTGCGCCGGAAAAGGGAGGCAGCTCCGACCGAATGACGGCAGTGCTTGCGCTGGGCGGTATCCTGCTGCTGGGCGGCGCGGGTGCTTTTGTGCTGGTGAAGTACCGCAGAAACAGCGCGCGGCATCGGGCAGACAACGATTTTATGCTGGATGATGACGACGAAAGTGCTGAATAAGGAGGAGACGCATGGAATTATATATCGCAGAAAAGCCCAGCGTGGGGCGCACCATTGCCAGCGTCATCGGCGCAAATGAGCGAAGAGACGGCTATTGGGAGGGAAACGGCAGGATGGTCAGCTGGTGCATCGGACATCTGGTAGCGCTGGCGATGCCGGAAGCGTACCGCAGCGATTATCAGCGCTGGCGTTACAGCGATTTGCCCATTCTGCCCGACAAGTGGCAGTACAGCGTCGTCGCAGAGACGAAAAAGCAGTTTGAGCTTCTCCGCCGCCTGATGCATGACAGCCGCGTGACGAGCCTTGTCTGCGCGACCGATGCAGGACGCGAAGGCGAGCTGATTTTCCGGCTGGTCTATGCAATGGCAGACTGCCGGAAGGAGGTGCGCCGCCTATGGATTTCCTCAACAGAAGAAAGTGTGATTCGCCAAGCCATTTGCCATATGAAGCCGATGCACGACTATGACAATCTGTATCGGGCGGCGCTGTGCCGCGCACAGGCGGATTGGCTGATTGGCATCAACGCCACGCGCCTGTATTCGCTGCTGTATGGGCGGCCGCTTCCGACGGGGCGCGTCATGAGCCCGGCGCTGGCGATGCTGGTGCAGCGGGAAGCGGCGATTGCTGACTTTCAATCCACCCCGTTCTTTGCCGTAAAGCTCGAAACTGACCCGCTTGCCGCAAAGTCGGAACGCATGGATGACCTGACCGAAGCCCGTACCCTGCTGGAATGCTGCAACCAAGCGCCGTATGCAGTGGTGCAGAAGATTGCACGCAGGCAGCGCAGCGAGCATCCGCCGCTGCTGTATGATTTGACCACGCTTCAGCAGGATGCCAACCGGCTGTTTGGCTTCACTGCCCAGCAGACGCTGGATTACGCCCAGAGTCTGTACGAGAAGCAGCTGCTGACCTACCCGCGCACGGACAGCCGGTATCTGACGCAGAACATGCAGGAGAAACTGCCGGAACTGGCTGCCCGCGTGTGCCGTGCGCTGCCTTTCGCATCCGCCTTGGAACTGCACCTGCATCCCGAACGGGTTGTGGATGACAGCAAAGTCAGCGACCACCCCGCCATCATTCCAACCGCCGCAATGCCCGCTCAGGCGCAGCGCATCAATGCCCTGACGACGGGCGAACGCGACTTGCTCCACCTCGTCTGCACCCGGCTGCTGTGCGCGCTGGAAGAACCTTTCGCGTATGAAGAAACAGCCGTCACGCTGGTGTGCGGCGCGCATGAATTTGGGGCAAAAGGCAAGAGGATTACCCGGATGGGATGGAAGCGCATTTGGTACACCTTCCGCGGAAGCCTTGGCGGACGGATGAATGAGGAGGAGAAGATGCAGGAAAACGTCATCTCGGCTGACCTTGCAGAAGGCATGAAACTGCCGGTTTTCCGCGCATCCATTGAGGAAGGCAAGACCACCCCGCCGCCGCATCATACCGAAGGCACGCTGCTGCACGCAATGGAAACCGCCGGTGCAGCGGACATCCCCGAAAATGCGGAGCGGAAAGGCATCGGCACACCCGCCACCCGTGCTGCCATTTTGGAGAAACTGATTGAAACGAAGCTGATTGAGCGCATCGGGGAAAAGCGGAAGAAGGTGCTTGTGCCGACGACCAAGGGGAAAGCCCATGCCGCGGTTCTGCCGGAAAGTCTGCGTTCGCCCCTGCTGACATCTGCATGGGAGCAGCGCTTGCAGCAAATTGAACAGGGCGTAGAGAAGCCCGAAGATTTCATGCGGGATATTCAGGGTTTCGTCAAAGAGCTGACGGTGAATCCGCAGCGAGTTGAACATGCGGAGACGCTGTTCCCACCGCTCCGGGAGAAAATCGGCAGCTGCCCCAAATGCGGCGCGGCAGTCACGGAGCATCCCCAAGGGTATCTGTGCGAAAACCGTATCTGCGGATTTGCACTCTGGAAAAAGGGCGGTATCCTTGCCCATGCGGAAACGCCCCTGACCGCCGCCGAAGCAAAGACGCTGCTGACAAAGGGGGCTGTCCGCAAAACCGGTTTGCACTCCACCCGGACTAACGCCCGCTATGATGCCGTGCTGCATCTTGATTTCGGCAAGGATGGCAGGGCAATCCTGCGCCCGCGTTTTGACTGATGAAAGGATGATGAAAATGAAGAAACTCATGGCGCTCCTGCTTGCGCTGCTGACCTGTTTTGCTGCTGCCTTGGCGGATACTGGAAGTAGACCGGAAATTCCGCAGGGAACGCTGAACGCCGAGGTAATGTCGTTTACGCCGGGGCAGACCTATGCGGTGTATTCCGCGCCGGACAGCAGAAGCATCCGCGGTGCGAAGGGACGCGCGCGGGTCAGCACCAACGGCTGGATTCAGGTGTTCGGTGCGGAAGGTGACTGGCTGCTGGTGCAGTATGCCATCACCCCGGAGCACTGCCGCATCGGGTATATTGACAAGAATGCACTGCCTCAAGATGCTGCTGTTCCCGCGCTGGCGCTGGAAGCCGTGCCCGCCATCGTCAGCTATGATGTTTCCGTAACGGATGACCCGCTGATGAGCCAGACGCCGCTGACCCGCCTGACGGAAAACACCAGCGTAACGGCGCTTGCGAGCATGGGCGACTGGACGTACATCGAAGCGGGTACGGGCAAGAGCCGCTTCCGCGGGTTCGTCCCACCGAATGCCTGCTGGGGACAGTCAACGACACCCGCGAGGCAAACCGTGCCATCCTCGGCAGCTGGAAGCTGTATGCGGGCAGCTCCGTGGATGCGGAACAGATGACCTTCCTTGCGGATGGCAGCATGACGGGCTGCGCAGTGCTGGCAGACGGGACGCGCGCTGATTTCTGCGGCACATGGGAAATTCAGGAATACGATACCCGCCGCGAACGCTACTGGAACGAGTCGGAGTTTGAACTGACGCTTTCGCACGGCAGCGTTACGGAACAGTATGGGCTGCGGATTTGCCGCCAGATGACGGCGGATGGCGGATATAAGTACGCGCTGATTCTCTCCGACGGCACAAAGGAAAGCAGCATGGTACTGGAATAACGGAGATGTACTTCCCCAAACGCCAGCCGCCCTCCCGATTTTTCCGGAAGGGCGGCTGGGTTCAATTCCATTCAGGCTGCGTCAAAAAGTCGCGGATGTTTCGGTGCTTGATGCCGTCGCGGCTCATGTCAAGCTCGTCCATCGACACCACATATTTGGGGAAGTTGTCCGGCACGGAAGCGTAAACGCCAAATTCCCGCTGAATCGTCTCGTCGGAAGCCAGCAGATAGCATACCTGCACATAGAGCTTTTCGTGCTGCTTCTGCCCGACAAAATCAATCTCCCGGCTGCCGATTTTGCCGACAGTGACGGTGTAGCCGCGGCGCAGCAGCTCCATGTAGACGATGTTTTCAAGAATGAGGTTGATGTCCTTCATGTTCCCGCCGAACACCGCTTCCCGCAAGCCGTGGTCTGCCATATAGTATTTCTCGTTCGTCGCGAGAATCTGTTTGCCCTGCAAATCCTCCCGATTGACCTGATAAAACAGGTACGCTTCGGTGCAGTACTTGATGTAATTCAGCACCGTTTCGGGCGCAACCGTGCGGTGTTCGCTTTTCAGAAACTTCGCAATGGATGTGGATGCGAACGTTGTGCCGATATTGCCGATGACATACGCCACAATGCGGGCGAGCAAATCCACATCGCGGATTTTGTTGCGCCTGACCACATCGTTGAGGACGACCGAATTGTAGATGTCATGCAGATACTGCCTGCATGGTTCGGGCGCATAGCGGAGATTGGCAAGGTAGGGCATCCCGCCCAGCGTCAGGTACTGCTGAAAAGCTGCCGCGTCGGATGCACCGGGTTCAACCGTTCGGTAGAGTTCGAGAAATTCAGCAAAAGAGAAGGGGTAAATGGTAAATTCCACATAGCGCCCGCCCAGCACGGTCGCCAGTTCGCCGGACAGCAGCTTGGCGTTGGAGCCGGTGATGTAAATGTCGCAGTCCAGCTCAATGCGGAAGGAGTTAATGGCTTTTTCCCACTGCGCAACTTCCTGAATCTCATCAAAAAACAGATAGACTTTGCCCGTGATGGCAGCTGCCCGTTTCAGCACCTCGTCGTGCAGCGCCTGCGCCGTGCAGAGGTGCGCATTGCTCATGACTTCAAAGTTAAACGAAATCATCTGCGCATCCTGAACGCCCGATGCTTTCAGCTCGTCCTGGATGAGATTCAGCATGACGGACTTGCCGCAGCGCCGGATGCCGGTCATCACCTTCACCAAATCTGTCCCGATAAACGGGCGGATACGCTTCATATACATTTCCCGCTGAATCATGCGGCACAGCCTCCCTTCGATGATACACATAGTATGGCACATCTGCGAAGAAAAATCAAGCAGAAACAAAAGACTTTTTCAGCTATAACTGAAAAACTTCACATTCGACGCAGAAAATTCACTTACAGATTATCCAACTGTACATTTCCTGCACCGAAGCACCCATCCCCCAAAAAACAAAAAGAACGAAATGGAGCGATAAAAAACAATGACATACCTAAATCAGCTGATGCGTTCCCAGCGCCTGACCAAGGCGGAACTTTCCCGGCAGAGCGGCATTCCGGAAACTACCCTGCGCGATTTGCTCAGCGGCAGCGTGCGGCTGGAGAACTGCAAGGCGGGCACGATTCTCCGCCTTGCGCGCGCCTTCCATGTTTCCGTTGAAGAACTCCTGATGCACGGCGGCGAACACCCTGCGGATTATCCGGAGCATCGTGCGCAGTCCGTGCCGGAGGACGAGCAGACGGCGTTCTGCGCGCTGCTTCATGCCCTCTCGCAGCTGCTGCCCGATTCCTGATGACCGCGCAGATGGTGGACTGCATCGGACTGCTTGCCCAGCAGGAATGCCCGCGCTGCCGGCAGGGATTCTGCACGGAAACGGACGAGCGCTGCCGCCTGATAGAGCAGGACGAACGCAGCTTCCAAGCCGGAAGCCTCGACTGCGCCTATTTTGCTGACTGCGTAATGCCCGCCGACTGGACGCTGACCGACCTTGCCGCCTACGCGCTGTGGTATGCGAGCGGCGCAGACTGACGCAGAGGAGAAAAACATGCAGACAAAAGTACAAGCCTATGTGCAGCTGGCGGACGAAACATCGCTGAAAATCACAGGCAATTACCTTGACTGGTTGTCGTTCCTGACCACGGCATCAAGGCTCTATAAATATCCCTATCACGACCAGCTGATGATTTATGCGCAGCGCCCGGATGCAAGCGCCTGTGCCGCGTATGAGCTCTGGAACGGCACTATGCACCGCTACATTCGGCGCGGCGCAAAGGGCATTGCCCTGCTGAACCCCACCGCCAACGGGATGCGCATGCGATATGTCTTTGATGTGTCGGACACGGGGACGCGGGCAGATTCGCGGAATGTAGACGTGTGGCAGCTGACGGAAGCAGCAGAACCGGCTGTCCGCAAGATGCTGGCAGAAGAATTTTCTGCGGATGCGTCGATGCGCCTTGCCGCGCAGATCGACCAGCTTGCCGAGCGTCAAGCGCTTGCCTATTGGAACGAACACCGCCGCGACATCCTCGACAGTGTTGACGATTCGGCATTATCGGAGTACGATGATTTTGCGGCGGGGGCGTCCTTCCGAAAAGCAGCGGCGGCAAGCATCTCGGCTGTCATCCAGACCCGATGCGGACTGGAACCGGAGCTGCTGCGGGAGGATTTTCAAGAGGTCATGGACTGGAACACGCCCGCAGCCGCGGCGGAACTGGGCAAGGCAGTCAGCACGATTGCCGAGCAGGTGCTCCGCCAGATAGAAAGAACCGTCCGAAATGCGGAAAGGAGCATGGAACATGAGCGAACTGAAGTACACACAGCACGGGGATTGCCTGCTGCCGGAAATGGAACTGACCGAAGAGGAACAGCAGCCGCTGGGCAAGTACGGGATGATGCGCCAGCAGTATCTGGCGAGCGAGCGTCCGGGGCTGTATACGCGGCTGCTCCTGAGCGGCCGCCTGATGACGCACCTGCACGAAATCGAGCAGAGCGCGCAGAATCGGCTGAACCGCCTGATGCACACCCTGCCGAAGCAGAACGGCGTGACCGAGGACATGAAGGCGGAGAACCCGATGCGCTGGGCGGCGCAGATGAACAGCCTGAAACATCAGGCGGAGGAAATGATTCTTTCGGAGCTGATTTACAGCTAAGCGGTTATACACCGCAGCTGGAGCAGATGAGTTTTTTCCTGCCGACAGAAAACGAGCAGATTCAGCTGGTGGACAATTTTGAGGCGGAGAGTGCGCAAGCACCCTTCGCTTTTTCTGTACCGCAGGAAGTGGTGGATGAGTTTCTGCGCAGCGGCAGCAATACGGCTGACCATCGGATGAAGGTCACGGCGGACTTTGCCAAGCAGCTTTCGCCTGAAACCATTGCCCAGCGCCTTCCGCGGATTTATCACGGCGGATTCGGCATGATGTACATGGGCAAACCGTACAGCGCGTGGTATGACGAAAGAGGCATTCGGATTGCCAGCGGGAAAAGCGCCCGCGATGTACCGAATGCGCAGCGGATTGCATGGGCGGATGCCGCACGGCGCATCGGGGAGCTGCTGGAATCCGGCGAATTTCTGGGGATGATGGAGCTGGCACAGACCCCGGTGCATGAGCGGGCAATGGCAGCGCAGGGGCTTTGGTACATGTACCACGACATGGCGGAGAAAGGCAAAGGTTATTTTCCCTCCATGAAGAGCATTCGCGGCAGCAGCTTCCCCGAAGAAACGGCGCGGCTGACGGAGCAGCTTGCCAACCCGGAATTCCTGTCAAGGCTGACAGCAGAAGCAGCGCAGTTTGCGGAAGATGCGCGGGAAAATCGGAACCTACTGCGATTCCCCTTCCACAACCCGGAGACGATCTTGAACACGCTCAAAGAGCTGGCGTTTCCGCGGCGCGACTATGACTCCCTGCTTGCCCAAGTTCCCAAACCGGACGGCTTCATCACGGAGGATGAAATCGACGATACCCTCAGCAGCGGCGGCAATATGTCGGGCGGCAAACGGCGCATCTACCAGTATTTCACCGAAACGCCTGCACGCTCGATGACCGAAAAAGCAAATTTCCTCAAAGACGAGTATGGCATAGGCGGGCGTTCTCCTGCGGTATCCGGTGCGGATGGCAGCAATGAAGCGCATGACAGCAAGGGCATTGTGCTGCAAAAAAACGGCTGCGCGCCTGTCAAAATGCAGTGGACGAAGGCGGCGGCGCGCATTGACACGCTGATTCGCCAGGGGCAGTACCTGACGCAGGATGCAGCCGCCGACCGTGGCAGACAAGAAGCAGACGAAGATGCCCTCCCAAAGGAAGTAGCGCCGGATGTGGACGATGAAAATCGGGCGGAGCAAGGCAAAGAAGCAGACGAATCTGTTTCCGCCGAGGAAAGCGCCGCACCTGCTGATGCCGCTGAAAATCCAGCTTTCTCCGAAACTGCCGCCTATGCGGTTGGCGATACGGTCTATCTGGACGGTACGCCTTTTGTGATCGAGGCAAAAAGCGCGTTCGGCGTTCAGCTGCGCGACCCGTCCCAGCGCTATCCTATTTTCCGGGCGGAAAGTCTGCCGCGCTTCGAGCAGCTGCTGGCAGCGGACGAACGGAACGCACATTTCCTGCCAGCAGCAGAAACTGCGCTACGGAATATTGTGCTTGATTTGTCCGCCAGCGCATCCGAACAGCGCGAACCAGCGCCCGAACCGCCAGCGGCAGAAAACTTCCGCATTACGGATGAGCATTTGGGGGAAGGCAGCGCAAAGGCGAAATTCAGTGCGAACATCGAAGCCATTTCCGTGCTGAAGATGGTCGAAAGCGAGCATCGTTCGGCATTACCGCAGGAACAGGAAGTGCTGTCCCGCTATGTGGGCTGGGGCGGCTTGCCGCAAGCCTTTGACGAGCGCAGCGAGGCGTGGCACAGCGAATACAGCGCACTGAAATCCCTGCTGACACAGGAAGAATACGAAACTGCCCGTGCATCCACCCTGAACGCGCATTACACCAGCCCGCTTGTTATCCGTGCCATTTATGCGGCGGTGGAACAGCTGGGCTTCCGGTCGGGCAATGTGCTGGAACCCAGCTGCGGCGTGGGCAATTTCTTCGGGATGCTGCCGGACAGCATGAAGGAAAGCCGCCTGTACGGGGTGGAGCTGGACAGCATCACGGGACGCATTGCCCAGCAGCTGTATCCCAAGGCGCACATCACCATTGCAGGCTTTGAAACGACTGACCGCAGAGATTTCTTTGACCTTGCCATCGGCAATGTGCCGTTCGGGGCGTATCAGGTGCAGGACAAAGCCTTTGCCCGCCACAATTTCCTGATTCACGATTACTTTTTTGCGAAAACGCTGGAACAGGTGCGTCCCGGCGGCGTGATTGCCTACATCACTTCCAAGGGGACGATGGACAAGCAGAATCCGGCAGTGCGCCGGTACATTGCAGAGCGCGCCGAACTGTTAGGCGCGATTCGGCTGCCGAACACAGCGTTCAAGGCGAATGCCGGTACGGAAGTCACGTCGGACATCCTCTTTTTGCAGAAACGCGAGCGCCCGCTGGCGGTCGAACCCGATTGGGTGCATCTGGGACAGACGGCAGACGGCATTCCGGTCAACAGCTATTTCGCGGCGCATCCCGAAATGATGCTGGGGACAATGGTGCGCGAACCCGGTCTTTACGGCAATGAGAATGAAACCGCGTGCATCCCGCTGGAAGGGGCAGTGCTTTCCGAGCAGCTGACCGAGGCGGTGCAGCATATCCGCGGAGAATATCAGGCAGCAGAACTGCCGAATCAGCTGGAAGGCGAAGCGGCGGCAGACACGATTCCAGCTGACCCCAATGTGAAAAATTACGCCTTCACAATGGTGGACGGCGAGGTATATTACCGCACGAACTCTGTTATGGTCAGGCAGGAATTGCCCTTGCCTGCACTGGAGCGAATCCGCGGCATGATTGACCTCCGGCAGCAGGTGAACGACCTCATTCAGGCGCAGCTGGACAATGCGGATGATGCCGCCCTTGCGCCGATGCAGGCACGGCTGAATCAGCAGTACGATGCGTTTACGGCAAAGTACGGGCTCATCAACGGCCGCAGCAATGCCAACGCGTTTTCGAGCGATTCTTCCTATTATCTGCTCTGCTCGCTGGAAGTCCTCAATGAGCAGGTCGGATTGGCGCGCAAGGCGGATATGTTCACCAAGCGGACAATTCGCCAGCAGACGACCATTATGCACGTCGATACAGCGGCGGAAGCGCTGGCCGTCTCCATTGCGGAGAAAGCGCGGGTTGACCTGCCCTACATGGCGCAGCTGACGGGCATTGAGCCGGAACAGCTGACCAAGGAATTGAACGGCGTTATTTTCCCGGTTCCGAATCAAGACATCTATGTGACCGCCGACGAATATCTGTCGGGCAATGTGCGGCAGAAACTGCGGGAGGCGATGCAGGCAGCAGCGCAAAATCCCCTGTATCTTCCCAATGTAACTGCCCTGAAAGCCGCACAGCCCAAGGATTTGGATGCTTCCGAAATCGACGTGCGGCTGGGGGCAACGTGGCTGGACAAGTCGGTGATTCAGGACTTCATGCTCGAAACCTTCGCTCCGCCGATGTATCTGCATCGGGTGATTCATGTGAACTATTCTGAATATACGGCGGAATGGAACATTTCGGGGAAATCTGCGGTATCCGAGAGCAGCGTGACCGCGTATGTGACGTATGGTACAAGGCGGGCAAACGCCTATCGGATTTTGGAGGACACGCTGAATCTGCGGGATGTCCGCATCTATGATATGGTCACTGACCCGGATGGAAAGGAGCGGCGCGTCCTCAACCAGAAGGAAACGACGCTGGCGCAGCAGAAGCAGCAGGCCATCAAGGCGGCGTTCCGCGAGTGGATTTGGAAAGCCCCGAATCGGCGCGAAACGCTGGTGGCGCAGTATAACGAATTGTTCAACGCCACCCGTCCCCGTGAGTACGACGGGCAGCACATCACCTTCGGCGGCATGACTCCGGATATTCAGCTTCGCGAGCATCAACGGAACGCTGTTGCACACATTCTGTACGGCGGCAATACGCTGCTGGCACACGAAGTGGGGGCAGGGAAAAGTGTGACACGTTCGCAACTGAAAAGGTTGCGCACAAGTCAATAGAATTGGGAACCAGAAAGGAGTCCCTGAAAAGACTTGGAGAACTAATATTCCGATAGGTGGAATGATGGGGTAACGCCCTGAAACGCCTACCTTATAAACTGCGATATGCGGCAGTCCTCTGTAACAAGGAATGCGGTATAACGCTCGCGAAAGTCGGCGGAAATGCACCCAAACAGATTATGCCGCGGAAAGCGTCCCAGCGGTGGGATGTGTGCATGATACGCCGGAGGTCTACAAACTGCCTATGGTCAGAATGTCATGATGACTGACGAAATCCCGAATGTACGGGTCTAAAAGGCGCAGGAGCAGAAATGTTCCTTTCCGATTACGGAAGTATGTGAGGATGAGTAAGAATTTTTACTATGAAAGTCCTTGCGATGCGACAGGCATCGCCCAGCATACAGGCTCAGAGGGACACCTAAGGGCAGATATGTACAGATAGGAATATTGGAACGTGGAAAAACTGGAACACGGAGCTGGTTACGGGCGATGAGGTGTTGGATTGGAAGTCGCATTGCGTATAACAATTCTTTATCCAGTTGAGAGAGATGGCACAGTACCGAGAAAGCCGTGGAAACACGGTGACGGGATAGCCATTAGTCGTCAGCAAACAATCAATTGAGAAATATACAGACACAAAGGTTCGAGTATGACTAAGAAAAGCGAAATCCTCTCATAAGGAGGAAAGTACCTGACTTTGGCAAACAAGAAGAAACCCTTAAAGAAACAAAAAATCCGCAACGCTGAATACTACGATATGCAGTTTGTTTTTGACGAACTGTATGCAGCGAGTGTCAAGGGGCAACGGTTTCGCCATCTGATGGAACTGATAAAGCGCCCTGAAAATATCAAGCTGGCATACAGGAACATTCGCAAGAACAGCGGCAGTCGAACGGCGGGTGTGGACAACAAGACAATAAGCGATTTGAACAAGTGGAACGAAACTGCACTGGTTGACCATGTTCAACGAAAGCTGGACTGGTATGTTCCCAATGCTGTCCGCAGAGTGGAGATACCCAAAGACAACGGGAAAACCCGTCTCCTTGGAATCCCGACGATTATGGACAGGCTCATTCAGCAATGTGTTCTGCAAGTATTAGAACCTATCTGTGAAGCAAAATTCTTCAAGCGAAGCAATGGTTTCAGACCAAATCGCAGTGCGGAAAATGCTATTGCCCAAGCAGAAAGAATGATACAGGGCTTAGGCTGCCATTATGTCATTGACATAGATATTAAATCATTCTTTGACAATGTGGACCACGGAAAACTGCTGAAACAGATGTGGACACTTGGAATCCGGGATAAAAAGCTGCTGTCTATTATTTCTGCTATGATGAAGGCGGAAGTGGCAGGAATCGGCTTCCCGGAGAAGGGTACGCCGCAGGGCGGCATCATTTCTCCGCTGCTGTCAAACATCGTTCTGAACGAATTGGACTGGTGGATTGTCAGCCAGTGGGAAGAAATGCCCACCCGAAGGAACTATGTACACAGAATCTATGCGAATGGAACGCCTGACAAAAGCAATACTATCCGTACCCTGCGCAATTACACCAGACTGAAAGAGTGTTATCTTGTCCGCTATGCAGATGACTTCAAAATCTTCTGTAAAAAGCGTACAGATGCGGTCAAGCTGTTTGCAGCTGCAAAGCAATGGCTTAGAGAGCGTCTTGGGCTGGAAATCAGCCCGGAGAAATCAAAAATCGTAAATTTGAAGCGCCATTGCTCCGAGTTTCTGGGCTTTAAGCTGAAAGTCCGAACGAAGGGAAAGAAGCCTGACGGACAGCCGCGGTATGTGGTAGAAGCGCATATCAAGGACAAAGCATTGCTGAAAATCCGGGAGAAAAGCAAAGAAATCATAGGACAGCTGCGGCAGACCTATGATAAAAGGATGGAATATCGTCTGATACAGAAATACAACTCCTATGTCATGGGCGTTCACAACTATTACTGCATTGCAACCCATGTGAACATGGACTTCCATAAAATCGCTTTCGATGTCAAAAAGAGCCTTTACAACAGATTGAAGCACAGGCTGCAAAAGAGCGGTCAAATCACGAACAGGTATATCAAGGAGAAATATGGCACGAGCCGGGAAGTGCGCTACCTGAATGGTCACGCAATCGTCCCGATTGCCTATGTTCAGCATAGAGTTCCTATGGACAAGAAAAGTCGGGTAAATAAGTACACGCCAGAGGGTCGCGTTGAGATTCATAAGAATCTTGCCAGTATCAATATGGCAGTCCTCTATCACCTGATGAATCGTCCGTGCGGTAAGCAGAGTGTGGAATATAATGATAACCGCATTGCACTCTATGTTGCTCAGAAGGGAAGATGTGCTGTATCTGGAGTGGAACTGGATGCAAGTCAAGTGGATTGTCACCACAAAAAGCCGTTGGTGCTGGGTGGCGATGACAGTTACTCAAACTTGATTATTGTTTCCGATGCAGTTCATATCCTCATTCATTCCAGCAATGAGCGTACCATCCGAAAATACCTGAAAGTGCTGAACCTTGACCCAAAGCAGCTGGCAAAGCTCAACAAGCTTCGTGTAATGGCAGAAATGCCGGAACTCGTTTTCTAAAGGGCAAATCTGTTTGATGTATAGATTGTCACAAAATTGCTGACGATGGAAAGCCGTGTGATGGGAAACTGTCACGCACGGTTTGGAGCGGGGGAAAATCTGGAGGAAGGGATGTACAATTTACGTTTGTATACTCTGACCTAAGGATTACCTATCGCTATCGTTTGAAATGGTGGCAGCAGCGATGGAATCCAAGCGGCTTGGGCTTTGCCAGAAGCCGCTTTTTGTCGTCCCAAATCATCTGACTGAGCAGTGGGCATCCGAGTTCATCCGCCTCTATCCCTCTGCCAGCATTCTGGTTGCTACGAAAAAGGACTTTGAGCGCGCCAATCGGCAGAAATTCTGCGCGCATTGCGACGGGCGATTATGACGCGGTGATTATCGGACACAGCCAGTTTGAGCGGATTCCCGTCTCGCAAGAGCGGCAGCAGCGCCTTCTCCGGGAGCAGCTGGATGACATTACGCATGGTATCGAAGAACTCAAGTACCAGCGCGGCGAACAGTTTTCCATCAAGCAGCTGGAACGCACCCGCAAACAGCTGGAAAATCGGCTCTCCAAACTGGAAGCCGAGGAACGGAAGGATGATGTCGTCACCTTCGAGCAACTGGGGGTGGACAGACTCTATGTGGACGAGGCACATTCATTCAAAAATTTATTTTTGTATACAAAAATGCGGAACGTAGCAGGGCTTTCGCAGACGGAATCGCAGAAATCATCGGATATGTTCCTGAAATGCCGATACATGGACGAAATCACCGGCGGCAAGGGCATTGTGTTTGCAACGGGTACGCCCGTCAGCAACAGCATGACGGAGCTGTACACCATGCAGCGCTACCTGCAGTACGGCACATTGCAGCAGAAAAGCATGTCGCATTTTGATGCGTGGGCTTCCACTTTCGGGGAAACCACAACCGCGATTGAACTCGCTCCGGAAGGAACGGGCTATCGGGCGCGGACGCGCTTTGCAAAGTTCTTCAACCTCCCGGAGCTGATGAACCTTTTCAAGGAAGTTGCGGACATCAAGACGGCTGACCAGCTGAATCTTCCCCGACCGACCGCGCACTACGAAACGGTGGTGGTGAAGCCGTCTGCCTATCAGCAGGAAATGGTGCAGGCGCTTTCGGAGCGGGCGGCAGCGGTTCACAGCGGTGCGGTTGATCCGAGCGTGGACAACATGCTGCGCATCACCTCCGACGGGCGGAAGCTGGGGCTTGACCAGCGGCTGATGAATCCGCTTTTGCCGGATGATCCGGGCAGCAAGGTCAACGCCTGCGTCCGGAACATTGTCCGCATCTGGCGCGAAGGAGCGGCGGAAAAGCTGACACAGCTGGTTTTCTGCGACCTGTCCACCCCGCGCGGCAAGGCGGCTTCGGAGAAGGAAACAGCGGATGCGGATACGCTTCTGGCGGACGAAGATGAAACGGGCAGCGAGAACTTCAATGTGTATGATGACATTCGCGCCAAGCTGATTGCGCAGGGCATCCCGAAGGAGCAGATTGCCTTTATCCACGAAGCGAACACGGAAGTGCGGAAGAAGGAGCTTTTCGCGAAGGTACGCAGTGGGCAGGTGCGCGTCCTGATGGGCAGCACCGCAAAAATGGGCGCGGGAACAAACGTGCGTGCGACTCGTTCGTAACTGAAAAGGTTACGCTCAAGTCAAAATTCTGCAAGATTGAAAGGAGCTTGAAAATTGATTTGAAGAACTGATATTCCAACAGGTGGAATGAGGGGGCAACGCCCTGAAACGCCTGCCTTGATACTGCGGTGTGCGGCAAGATTTGTAGAAATTGAGCCGTGCAAAGCCCGCTGAAGTCGGCGGAAATCTGCCCCAACAGGCAGTCATGTGCTGTGGAAAGTGTCCCAGAGGTGGGATATGCAGATGATACGCCGGAGGTCTATAAAATCCCTATGGTGAGGATGTCATCCATGACCGACGAAGTCCGAGCGTTAGGGTCTATAGCGTGATATGGCAGAAATGTCATTGTCGTAAATGTACGGCGTGCGTGAGGTTGAGTAAAAATGGACGTTATGAAAAACCTTGGAGTGTTACAGGCACTTCCAAGCGCACAGGCTCATAGGACAGCCTAAGGGGATTATGCACAGATAGGAATATCGGAACGAGGAAAGGTCGGAACGCTGAGTGTCTGCACACGATGAAGCGGTGGTTACGAAAAATCGAGCAGTGAAACAAGTAACCTTTATCCTGACTGAGAGCGGCGGCAAGACTGATGAAGCCCCTGTAACAGGGGCGGAAGAATAGCCGCCAGTCATTTGCAAAACAAATATTCTAAAAAGCAATATATCAAAGGTTCGAGTAAGACTAAAAAAGGCGAAAGCCGACTTTGACAGGACGAAAACTGCTCAAACGCCAAAAGCTGAGGAACAACGAATACTATGATATGCAGTCAGTATTCGACGAACTGTATGAAAATAGTCTTGCGAAATGTGAATTTAAGAATCTTATCAGCATCATCACGGCTGAAGAAAATATCAGGTTAGCTTATAGAAATCTAAAAAAGAATGCTGGAAGCAGAACGCCCGGTACGGATGGGAAAACCATCGCAGACCTTGCAAAAATGAGTGAGCCGGAACTGATTGGTTTTGTACAGCAAAAATTCAACTGGTATCAGCCCCAGTCTGTCAGACGAAAAGAGATTCCCAAGGGTAATGGCAAAACCAGACCGCTTGGGATTCCCACCATCATGGACAGATTGATACAGCAATGTGTCCTGCAAGTGATGGAGCCAATTTGTGAAGCAAAATTTTGTGAAACAAGCAATGGCTTCCGTCCCAACAGGGGCGTTGAAAATGCGCTGGCGCAGGCGGAAAAACATATGCAGAAAAGCAACCTTCATATTGTAATTGACATTGATATCAAGGGCTTCTTTGACAATGTAAATCATGGAAAGCTGCTGCGCCAAATCTGGACAATGGGAATCCATGACAAGAAGCTGCTGAGCATCATATCCGCTATGCTGAAAGCAGAGGTCGCTGGTATCGGTTTTCCTGAAAAAGGGACACCGCAGGGTGGAATCCTTTCTCCGCTGTTATCCAACATTGTTCTGAATGAACTGGACTGGTGGATTACCAGTCAATGGGTTGGAATGCCTACAAGACATGAATACAGCGGAAAAATTCATGAAAACGGCACCAAAGACCAATCGAAAAAGTATAGGGAGCTCAGAAAAACCAATCTGAAAGAGTGCTATATCGTTAGATATGCTGATGATTTCAAAATCTTTTGCAGAAAGCACAGCGATGCGGTGAAGCTGTTTGAAGCGACAAGAGCATGGCTGAAAGAGCGCCTGGGGCTGGACATCAGCCCGGAAAAGTCCAAGATTGTGAATCTGAAACATGCATATTCCGATTTTCTGGGATTCAGAATCAAGGTTCATAAAGGCAAGAGAAATCAATATGTGGTCATATCACATATTGCACCCAAAGCATTGGACAGGATAAAGGAGACTGCGAAAAAGAAAGTCAAGGCAATCCAGCACTCATCCGGTGAAATGGAAGAATTCAAGGCTGTAAGCGACTACAACAGTTTTGCCATGGGTATCCACAACTACTACCGCATGGCAACTGCTGCGTCCCCGGACATACAGCGATTAGCATTTGAAATTAAGATTTCTATAAAAAACAGGCTGCAAGAGCGAGTAAGGCGACGAAGCAATCAAACAATTCCTGAATATGCCAAACGGTATGCAAGGAGCAGGGAAATACGCTTTATCGGCAAGAACATCCTGCTTCCAATTGGTTATATTCAGCACCATCCGCCAATTCATAAAAAGAAGTCGGTGAATAAATACACCGCTGCTGGACGAGCGGAAATACACAAGAATCTGGAGTGTGTAGACATGTCAATCCTGCACAGTCTCATGAAAAAACCCATTACGAGCGCCACAGTGGAGTATAACGATAACCGTATATCCCTCTATGTGGCGCAGCAAGGAAAATGTGCCATTACGAAAAAGCAGCTGTCCCTTGAAGAAATCCATTGCCACCACAAAAAGCCTAAGTCGCTGGGCGGTGGGGACAATTACGCAAACCTGATTATTCTGCATGAACGGATTCACAGACTGATTCACGCAACGCAAAAAGGTACTATTTCTGCAATCATGCAGACCGTACAGCTAAACAAACAGCAGCTTGATAAGCTGAATAAGCTCAGAAAGTTAGCTGGAATCGAGGCAATTACGTTAGAGCAGCAAGACACCTGCTGCTGATTAGAATAACAATTTGTAAATGATGGAAAGCCGTGTGAGTGGAAACGCTCATGCACGGTTTGGAGTGGGGGAAAATCCGGAGGTGAGTTCGCCAAAGGATTACCTATCACTATAGGATCGTCTGATCGCTCTTCATGATCTGGACTGCCCCTGGCGGCCTGGTGATCTGGAGCAGCGTTCGGGACGCATTGTCCGGCAGGGCAATCAGAATCCTGATGTACAGATTTACCGCTATGTTACCGAGTGCACCTTTGACGCCTATCTCTGGCAGACGGTGGAGAACAAGCAGAAATTCATCTCCCAGATCATGACCAGCAAAAGTCCGGTACGCTCCTGTGAGGATATTGACGAAGCCGCCCTGTCCTATGCGGAGATCAAGGCGCTCTGCGCCGGTGATCCTGCCATCAAGGAAAAGATGGACCTGGATGTGGATGTAGCCCGCCTTCGCCTGATGAAGGCGGATCACCAGAGCCAGCAGTACCGGCTGGAAGACCGGCTGCTGAAGCACTTCCCGCAGGAGATTGAGCGGAATCAGGGTTTCCTGCGCGGGCTGGAGCAGGATCAAGCAAAGGTTGAAGCGCATCCGCTGCCGGAGCAGGATTTCATCGGCATGACCATCTATGGTGCCGGATACACGGAGACCAAGACCGCCGGCGAGGAAATCCTCACGCAGTGCAAGCATGTGCACGATGAGAAGGACAAGCCCATCGGCACATACCGCGGTTTCGACATGTCCCTGATGTACAACCCCTTCACGAATCAGTACATGCTGACCCTGAAGGGGGCCATGTCCCACCAGGTGGAGCTGGGCACTGATCCCCGCGGCATCATTACCCGCATCGACAACGCGCTGGCCGGCATCCCGAAACGGATCGAAGGCGTGCAGAACAGGCTGACCGATCTGAATCAGCAGATGGCGACTGCCCGCAGTGAATTGGGTAAGCCCTTCCCGCAGGAGGATGAGCTGCGTACCAAGAGTGCCCGGCTGGCGGAGCTGGATGCGAAGCTGAACATGGATCGGCCTGCGCCTGAGAAAACGAAGAAGCAGGAGGCCGAGCGATGAATCTGTTTGAAGCCGTGAAGGACAGTGTCACAACCAGACAGGCGGCAGAAAGCTACGGCCTGCAGGTGAAGCATGGCGGCATGTGCAGGTGCCCCTTCCACAACGATAAAACGCCCAGCATGAAGGTGGATAAGCGCTTCCACTGCTTTGGCTGTCAGGCGGACGGTGATGTGATTGATTTCACCGCCCGCCTGTTTGGCCTTACGCCAAAGGATGCCGCCGAAAAGCTGGCGGGCGACTTTGGCATCGCCTACGAAACGGGAAAGACGTTCCGCTCCAAGCCAAAGCACCGGCAAATCTCGGATGAAGAAATCTTCAGGCATCAGGTGGAATACTGCTATCAGGCGCTGGCGGATTACAGAAATCAGCTTGTGCAATGGCAGCAGCTGTATGAGCCACAAAGTCCCTCTGACGATTTTGATTCCCGGTTCATGGAGGCGCTGATGAATCTGGACTTTGTCGAGTATCAGCTGGACGTTCTCCTGTTTGGAGAGGATTTTGAGAAGGAACAGCTCGTAACCGACTTCCTGAAAAACGAACACAGATATGAGGAGGTATCCGGAATGAAACCGATTGTGAATACGCCGGTATATCATCAGTCTGCCGCCTATGCACGCGAGCATGGCGAGCTGGATCAATTCCGGCAGTCCCACCAGGCGAACATCGCCTGCAAGAAGGATATTGAGGAAGCCATTTTCCAGAACTTTGACGGCTTCCGCCTGAACAAGCACGCCATCTCGGGCGTTTTGGAAAAGTACGGCCCGGAGCGTGTCGGTCAGGTGTTGGCAGCGACCGTTCAGGTGAAAGCCTGGGATGGCCGCTTTTCTTCTGCCAACAAGGACTGGGCCTTCACCTACGATTTTCCTGAAACCCACGACATGCTGGGCATGGATCGGCGTGATGATTATGCCGTGACCTCGCATCCTGCGGTGCTGGACGGATTCATCAACACAGCAAGGAAAGAGATTGCTGCGCTGGAGCATCCGACCTACGACACAGTGGAGCATACGGGCAATGAGAAGCAGTATGCCGTTCTTCTGACTGATGAGCAGGAGGTCAAGATCCTGGAGTGTGATCCGCAGGAGGAGATGTTCAGCATCGCGCGGGCTACCCTGGGCTGTGACTGGATTGAGCTGGTGGAGCCAGAGTCTTTGTCAAAGGACAGCTGTCTCATGCTGATCGATGAGGAGGGAAAGCTCCATGATGATGTGAAGTACATCAACTGCATTGCCAGTGATCTGTATGGATCGGAGCGTCATGGTGATCCCATCGTTGGCGGTGCCATGATCGTCAAAGCTGGCGATGACCGGCTGGAGCTTCTGACGGAAAAGGAAGCCGCAGCGCTTGTTGCCGGTCTGGATCAGAAGCGGGAGCTGGCGATTGACAAAATCTCCCGTGCCTTCGGTCTTCATCCTGCCGGTAAAGATGAAATTGAAAAAGCGCTCTCTGACCGGCGACAGCCTTGCCGGAAGAGCGGGATGGAGCGATAATGATGGCGAAGGAAGAACAGCGGGTTGTGAACCACAACTTCCGGACGACAGAGGCCGAAGATGCACTGATCCGGCAGAAAATGCAGGCCTACGGCATCAAGAATCAATCTGCTTTCTACCGGGCTATTGCCCTGAATGGGTACATGCTGAAGCTGGATCTTCCCGAAATCCGTGAGATGATACGGCTGCTGAAGAACCTGACCAACAACGTCAACCAGATCGCCCGCAGGCTCAATGAACACGGATCCATCTATGAGACGGAGATCGAAGACATTCAGGACAGGCAGAAGGAAATCTGGGAAACCCTGAACGGGATACTTGCCAAGCTTGAAGGCGGAGCAGGATGAGGAGGAATCGAAGATGATGAAGCGCACACTGAGAATTGCCCTGGCACCTTTCATGCTGACGATACGGCTTCTGCTTGGACTGGCAGCGTTTGTCACCTCCATTGCCTCCTCGGTTCTTGGACTTACCGTTGGCCTTTTCGCCCTGCTGGGTGTCGTGGAATTCGCCATTGGCTACTGGCAGAACGGTATCGCCTTTATGGCCCTGGCGCTTCTGGCGAGTCCCATAGGGCTGCCCATGATTGCAGACTTCATGCTGAATCGAATGGATCACATCCTCGGTTTTTTTGAAGGGAAGCTGTGCTGAAATTTCTATCTGACGACGGCGGTTTGTGTCACTCACAGATCGCCGTCTTTCTTTGTATCTGGAGGAAAACATGGCAACGACAGCGATCATTCCGCTGCATATCAACAAGGGAAAGACGGCGGGAAAATGCATAAAGGAACGTCTGGACTACATCATGAATCCCGGAAAAACGCAGGGCGGCACACTGGTCTCCTCTCATGCGTGTGCGCCGGAGACGGCAGCCAATGAATTCATGCTTCTGCGGAATGCCTATCTGGCGAACACAGGCCGATCCATTCCGGGCGAGATCATCGGGTATCATGTCCGGCAATCCTTCAAGCCTGGAGAAATTACGCCGGAGCTGGCGAACAAGATTGGTTATGAACTGGCAGCCAGACTGACGAATGGTGAGCACGCTTATGTGGTGGCGACGCATACAGATAGACGCAACATTCACAATCATATCTTTATCTGCTCCTACGCGCTGGATGGGAATTACAAGTACAAGAACGTCATCCGATCCAACGAGGAAGTTTTCCGCATCAGCGATGAGCTTTGCAGAGAATACGGTCTGTCGGTTGTACAAAATCCGCAGAACAAGACCGTTTCCTATGACAAGTGGCAAGGGAATCAGAAGCCAATCGCCAGTCGTGATTTTCTGCGAATGGCAATCGACGCTGCCCTTCGTTTGCAGCCGGATGGCTTTGATGCGCTGATGCAATTGCTGGAAGAAATCGGCTGCAGAATCAAGCGAGGAGCGCACATCAGTATCCTGCCGCCGGATGGAAAGCGCTACATTCGTCTGGACAGCCTTGGCACTGAATACACGGAAGCATCGCTGCGCAGAGCACTGGATGGTGAGCACATCCATGTTCCCAGGGTGCCGCGTGCTGACTATACGGACTCCCAGGTGAAGCGGCTGATCGACATCGAAAGCAAGCTCCGTGAGGGCAAAGGACGCGGCTTTGTCGTATGGGCGGAGCGGAACAATATCGACGCAAAGGCCCAATCCGTTATCTACCTGAAGGAAAATCACATCCATTCCTATGCAGAACTGAAGGAGCGGATTCAGACTTTGCGGTCTGCGCGAAACGCGATCAATGCCTCCCTCCGGGAGAAACAAAACCGGATGAAGGAGATCAACCAGCAGCGGCAGGCGATCTGTGACTACCGCCGCACGAAGGATGTCTATACGAAATATAGGGAGTCAGGCTGGTCTCCGAAATTCTACAACGCCCATCGTCAGGAGATCGAAGATCACAAAATGCGCAGGCAGTCTATGCTGCAATGGACGGGAAAATGCCGTCGATGAAGGAACTCGCTGCAGAATATGACGCACTCCGCGAAACGCTGGAAACTGAGAAATCGGAGCTGGAGGAGCTGAAGTCGCAGCTCACGACCCTGAACCACATAAAGTACAACTTTGATATCATCACCCGTGATCATCTGCCCGAACCGACCGATCTGGACCGCGAGCAGTCCACGGAACGATAACGAATACCCCGCACCTGAGAGTTGCAAACCGAGCTTTTTCTCGGCCTCAGGCGCGGGGCTTTTTTCTATTTTGGGACTCCTGCCAGACCGGGGTGAGACGCAGGATCACCCCAAAACCACAGCGTGAAAACGCTGGCAATTCAGGGTTTGGGGGCGGAGCCATCCAACAAGCTTTGTGCCGTTTGTAAAACGAGTACCTTGCTTGCCGCTAACCGTAGCCATCAATTTTTCCATCATAGATATACAGTCAATTCAGCACATTCGTAGTACATTTCTCATAAAATTTATACAACAAAATAGAAAAAAGTCAACACATTGTGTTTATCTTAAAGTCCATTTATGATACAATGGTTAGCGTGGTTTATTGCGCCTATTGAGAGATGACTTCATGCTCTGCAGGGCGTATGATGGGGTTGTATGTGCGAAGGCGCTACACCTTCGTTACAAAAACATCATTTACGGATGCTGAAAAGAAAGATAACACTGGTAAATCCAAATCCCGGAATACTGCGTTATCATATATGTGGGTACGTCTCCTGGAACATGGAGATGAAGCTATATGGAGGTATGGTTGATGGGACTCTTTGATAAACTGCTTGGCCGTGGAAATAGCGCGAACAACGATAGCAAAGATATCAGTGTGCTACACGAAGAAAAAGCGCTGGCAGACATGTCGGATATTGAGAAGGCAATTGCGGAAAGAGGAAACTTTGATCTCAGCAAACTGAAGAAAATACCACTGACAAATGTGGCGGCGATCGGTGGTGTTTTTGCGCAGGCTGTTCCCATGATTCAGACAGCAGTCAATGGAGGAAATCTGGCGAACGGAAGCATCGCAAGAATTGTATTTCCGGATGGTGTAACTGGGAGCCTTGCGACACTGAACAGCACCGGCGAATTTATCGGAGGCATTATGAAAAGCGGCGGAGGTTTTGCACAAGCAAGGCTAAAGCCTGTTGGCATGGATCCAGCTACCATCACGGTCATGGCAATGGCCGGGATGATTGTAGAGATCAACCAAAAACTAGATGACATTCAGAAAACGCAGCAGGAGATTTTGTCCTTCCTACAGGAAAAAGAACGTGCTGACAGCCAGGCCAGCCTGAACATGCTGGAGGACATCCTGAAACGTTATCCATACAACTGGAATAACGACAATTTCAGACGCAACTTTCATGTGAAGGCGCTGGATATCAAGCATGATGCCGATGCTAAACTGATCCTGTATCAGAAGCAAATTGCAGAAAAGATCAAGGGATTGCCAGCGGTTTATCTGGATGCAGCTGTACAAGACGCTATGAAGCAGCTACAAAAGCTCTTCCATGATTATAGAATGGCTCTATATCTATTCTCGTTTGCCTCTTATCTGGAGGTGATGCTGGATGGCCGTTTTGTGGCAGAAGATTTGAAAATCATTGCTGACAAGGTGCATGATTATCAGGAAAATTACGTCCGGCAGTTTGAGCAGTGCCGTGATTATGTGAAGAAATTTTCCGGCGGTTCTGTGGAGATGATGGTGGCTGGCGGAATTGCAAATGCTGCAAAAGGACTGGGCAAACTTATTGGTTCCGCACCGATCCTGAAAGATGGCCCTGTGGATGAATGGCTGCAGAACTGCGGTGAACAAATCGAAAAGGCCAATGAGGAGAAGGTCGCAAAGCTCGCAGAAAGCTTTGCTGCTGAGCAGAAAACAGGCAGCGAAATTTTTGAAAGCAGCATCCGAAATGTGGATGAGCTGAGCAATCAGGTCAAGGGCATGCTGTTTGATGAAGAGTATCTTTATCTTGTAGCGTAACTGAACAAGAGAGGAGAAAAGTGACACAGTGAAACGGTTGATCAGCTTTAAACCAGTCGATCGAGAACCTTCAGACCTTGATTACAGCTGAGATGTTGAAGCAAATGTACCAATACAAGGATCATAACGCCTTTGCTCGTCAGCTGATAGAAATGGCCATTGATCCAGTGGTTGCGGAGCGTGAATATGTTGAGCTTCCCTCTGAAGATGAATACTCAGATTATCTTACGGAGATTCTTGAAGTTATTTATGAAGATGTAAGCGGTGACGATGCCAACGAGTAAAAAACGAGGAGGTTTCATTTATGGATGCGGTTAGCACTCTACTAAAATGCTTGAAAAGCAAAAGGTACATCAGTGACATTGAAAAAGCAAAAGCAGAGGTTTCAACTGAAAGAATCACATTGAGAAAAGAGGACGATCTTTTTATACGAGATGCGATCACCGGGTATGGAACCATCTTGAAGGAAGATCTTGATCATCACTATTACATTACAACAATCAAGATGGGAACATTCGGAAACACCCTTTCTCATGCTATCATCCTGAGAGAAGGCCCTGAAGCAGACGTTGCTGTCTATGCTCATGAGGGTCTTATCAAGCAACATTTAGCAGAAAAGGCGATGCAAAAGTTAAAGAGTGTTTTGTGCTGATTACACTATTTCTTGAGAGGACTTGAAATGCCGACCTATACCAACCTTCTCCAATCTCAATTCCAAGAGATTTCCCCCTACGACGAAAACTTTACCGAAGAGCTGCTCAGTATTGCGCAGCTCTTTCGGCCGTTTTCGGATGCCATGGATGAGTTCCTGCTGGAGCATGGATACGCGGGAAACATTGACGATGTGGAGGCCAAAGTGGCATTTATCCGCAAAACCTTTGAGCAAGCCAGCATGACACCGCCGCGGGAGACACGCCTTTGGTTCACGGAAAAACAGCCTATCCAGCGGGATACGGCTTTTCAGCTTTGCTTTGCGTTCGGACTGGACGGTGGCGAGACGGATGAATTCTTCCGCCGGACTTTCGCACGGGAGCGCAGCTTTGACTGTCACCAAGTGACAGAAGCCATTTATTATTTCTGCCTGATCAATGGATATAACTGGACGGACGCACAGGAAATCAATGGTCAAATTCCCCTGTCCAATCAGAAGAATCCCGGCACGACGGTGGTCTATACGTCATCTATTGTGGACGAACTGAAGAGACTGTCCACCAAAGAGGAACTGGTGGCTTGGCTGCAGGAGAATGTAAATCTGTTCAATACCAACAACGCCACTGCTTACCGGATGATCCGAGACATGTGGGAGCAAACCGCCGGAAAGAATGGCCTTCTGATGCAGGAGTCCCACCGGTTCATCTCCATGGCAGATGATGCCGCGTCGGATCAAAGCACGCCCCTGAAGGTGGGCAAGGATGGCGTTCGCCTGTGGGATGCTTATTTGGCTATCTTCCAGCTCAACAGAAAGCAGGTGGACAAGCTGCCAGGAGAGCGCACCATCCGCCCGATTCTGGCCAAGCTGCACGAGGCGGCGCAAGATTCCTTCCCGGATCGCCAGGGAATGACGAAAATTCTCCAGGGAGAGCACCTCTCCTATGAACGGGTACGCAAATGGCTGATTCTGCTGATTTTCTACACCTGGTGGGCACAGCGGGCGTTGAACACCGGCGGCTATGAGGCGGGCCAGAAGGATGGGCAGCGTTTCTTGTCCTTCATGGATCAGGCACTTGTGGAAGCCGGCTATCCTGAAATGTATGTAGGCAATCCCTATGATTGGATTTTCTTCTTCTGTGCACAGGATCAGGAGCCGCTGCGGCTCTTCCGGGAAATTTGGAATACCCTGTTGGGGGAAAAGCTGGAGGAACATCCGTAAATCCAATTTAGAAATAACCTGGGGTACAATCGGGATGACAAAAGAAAAGGAGGAGATCGGATGGACGGGCGCAAAGCATTGACCCCAGGTACCAAGCTGCACTTTCAAAATCGGAACGGCGGCGAGGTTTCCTATACCATCACCCAGGAAATCGGCAGGGGCGGCTCCTGCATTGTTTATGATGCTTCGTATCAGGACAATCTCGGCAATCATAAGCTGGTTCGCCTGAAGGAATGTTATCCTCACGGGCTGAAGTTGATCCGCACAGAAAGCGGCGACCTGCTGGCCGAAGATCGGGACAGAGACGCCTTTAAGGCTGCTCAAAAGAGGATGAAAGAGGCATATCAGCGGAATCATGACCTGTTTGTGCAGGATGCGCTGACAAACGCCATGACCAACACAGCGGATCTGTATGAAGCCTTTGGCACGATTTGGATCGTCTCCACCTGGCTGAACGGTTCAACGATGGCAGAGATGCATCCGAAAAGTCTGAAGGATTGCATCTCTCTGGTGCTTGCTACAGCAAAGGTATTGCAGCGGATTCATGAGGCTGGGTATCTCTATCTGGATTTGAAACCGGAAAACATTATGACCATTCGTGGTGTAACCGAACTGGTGCAGCTGTTTGATTTTGACTCCATGATTTCTCTTTCCGATCTGGAACATGCGAAAGCATCCAGGGACGCCTCCGCCCTGCGCACCTCCTACACCAAGGGCTTTGCGCCTTTGGAGCAGCAGACCGGGAAGCTTGCACAGTTAGGCCCCTGGAGCGATGTGTACAGTCTTGGTGCGGTTTTGTTTGCAATGCTGTGGGGCAAAACGCCTACGGCCTTCGACTGCGCGGTGGATGCTGTCTATGATTATTCTCACTTTTCTTTCTCCGCTTTCCATTATCAGGATCGGCTGTACCGTGGTCTGACGGAGTTCTTCCATCGCACATTGGCCAGTTATATTCGGGATCGGTATCCCTCTATAGCGGAAGCCGCGGCCCAATTGGAGCAGATGGTGCTTTGGTCAGATGAGCAGAAGCCCTATATTATTTCCTCGTTTCTTCCGACAGAAGATGGCTTTTATGGGCGTGAGGAAGAATTATCCGCACTTTCGGATTTGCTGGACGACAGCCATTCTGTTGTTTCGCTGTCCGGCATGGGCGGCATAGGGAAAAGTACGTTGGTGCGGCACCATCTCATGCTCCACCGGGACCAGTATGACGCGATTCTCTATACGTATGATCACGGTTCCGCAAATGATATTTTGACAGATGATCAGCTTGTAACCGTCAACACCATCCACAGGCAGAAGGAAGAAACAGCAGAAGAATATTTCGCCCGGAAGAAGGACGCGCTGAAGGTCATCTGTGCCGAGCAAAAGGCGCTGCTTGTGTTGGATCAGTTTGATCCCGATCACTGGAATGATCTGCAATCATTGTTTGATATCGGCTGGCAAGTGCTGCTGATTTCCCGGGAGAAGCTGCCGGAAGGTTTGTGCCCTTCCATGAATCTGGAGGAGATGCAGGCTGCCGATCTGGCAGGGTTGTTCGCGCACTACGCGCATCAGCCTCTGCAGGAGAAAGCGGATGTCAAAGCGTTTATTGCATTGGCAAACGCGGTTTACGGGCATACGCTGACCATGGAGCTGATTGCTCGACAGATTGCCAAAAGCCACCTGACACTGCAGGAGGCAGCGGAGATGGTGGACTCCGCTGGCTTCAAGGCACTGCCGACGGATCAGATTGATTATCTCCGGGACAGCAAGGTGATGCGTGCTACGCTGACCAAGGTTTTGGATCAGCTGATGGCTGTGGACTCTTTCACGGATGATGACCGCCTGCTGGTGCAGGAGCTGGCTCTGTTTGATCTGCCAGGGATTGACGCTTCTCTGTTCCGCAGTCTGATGGGGCGAGCACAGCTGGATCACTTGAACGATCTGGAGGAAGGTGGCTGGGTCAAGGTCAATGAGCGGAAGCTGGCTCTACATCCGTTGATGCAGGAGGTGGTTCGATCCTGGCCATGGAACAAGACCATGGATCAGGCAGCAGAACAAATGGCTGAAGGGCTGTACCAACAGATTTGTCCCGATGGACAGCGTCATGATACCGACAAGCAGTCCCCGGAGGACTATGACCGTCTGTATGAGCTTCTCGGCATTGCAGACCAGCTGCAGGCGCACAGCCAGAAGGTCAGCCCTGCCAGCCAAAGGCTTCGGTACCGCATTCTGATGGACGCCCCGGTGGATCAGGATGAATGGACTGCCATGCGGATGGTACATTTGCTGGAGAACCCTCAGGGATTGGATGACGGAAGCATTCTCCGCCTTTATGAAACCTCGGCCTATCTCTTTGGCCGCATGGAATGTTATGGAGATGCCTTTGACCAGCTAAAGCAAATGAAAGCCTACCTGCTGCGCCATCCCAGCGCCTTCTACCTGTCCGGCTATCACCGGGCGATGGCGGTTCTCACCCATAATGCGGCGCTGAGAGACCATGTGAAGATCTGCTTACGGCACGAAGATCAGGCGATTGCTGCTGCCCGGCTTTCCAAGCATCCTGACGCAAAAAAGCAACTGGCAGCCTCCTTGCTGGACAAAACGTCCACGCTGTTGGACGCCGGCAAAGATATGCCACAATGCCAGAGGCTGATTGCAGAAGCAACTCCCCTGGTAAAGAAATACACCGATGATTCCGATTACGAGCGGTATCAGTTTTACTGCATTTCCGCCATGTATTACGCCATGAACGGCCAGAGAGAACAGAGCATTCGGCAAATGAAGGAGGCCGACCGAATTGCCAGTGAAAGGCAGGATTCTCCTTTATCTTATATTGAGCATAAGCTCGACGAAGAGGTTCCTATCTACATGGCTATGGGCGATACTGTAACAGCGATTGCACTGATGGATTGGGCTATTGAAGAGTGCTCGAAGCGAGAAGAAATGTCTGTTTATCGCAGGACACGCTTCTCTGCATGGTACAGTCTGGCCAGAACATATGAAGAAGCAGGAGATTTTATCTGGGCTGAAGAAACCTATATGTTGATGGATGAGCATCGGGAGGATTCTCCTTGGGAAATTGATGAGGATGATTCATTCTGCCCACCTGAGGTAGAGGCAGCGGCTGAAGCGGAACGGGGCAGAGTAGAACAAGAATGACGAGGATGCAAACATGGCAATTAAGCTGGTTTCTGTGAAATGCCCAGATTGTGGTCAGACGTTATCGATTGAGGAAAACAGAACTCAGGCTTTTTGCACCTACTGCGGAGCAAAGGTAAAATGCTTGAAAAGCAAAAGGTTCATCAACGATATTGAAAAGGCAAAAGCAGAAGTCTCCACTGAAAGAATTAAATTAAGAACTTGTCTTCATAAGATGGATGTGTTATAATAGTAGAATGAAAGAAGCAAGAGCCGAGCACAAGCCGTACCCGACGGACTTGACAGACGCGCAGTGGTCAGAAATAGAGCCACTATATTCGGGAATGCGGAATCGGAAGTGGAGCAAGCGCGAACTGACAAATGCCGTGCTGTATATCGTAAAGACCGGCTGTCAATGGCGGCAGCTTCCGCACGATTTCCCGCCGTATCAAACGGTTTATAGTTTTTTCAGCCGTGGAGCAAAGTCGGGATTATGGGAGGAAATCCTCGCTCACTTGGTTGAAAAGACTCGTAAAGATGCGGGGAAAAGTGCCGAACCGCACTATGCGTTAATTGATTCGCAAAGCGTAAAAACGGTAGCAGACAATGAAAAGCGCGGCATCGATGGCGGAAAAAAGCAAAAGGGCGCAAACGTCATGCCGTCATAGACACAATGGGCAACTTACTGGGCATCGTGGTTCATGCTGCAAACATTCACGACACGAAATCAGGCATTCTTGCAGCGCAGAAGGCTTGCAAAAAGTATCCGTCAATTCAAGCCTTTTGCGCCGATGCAGGTTATCGCGGCACGTGTATTGACGAAGTTAAGGTAACACTGCACAACTCGGCGGCGCGTCTGGCGATGTCTTTTCCGCCATCTGCGGCATGCAAATTTCTCGATTTACATCCAGTAAACCTTCGAAATTTGCATTTGCATCTGACGAAAAATCCATTCGCCAGCCGACCACCTCATTTGTGCGGTGTTACCTTAATCAACAGCTCCGGCGCCGGGTGGACATCTCCGAGAAAATCAAGCCTCATGAGTGGGAAAAACTTCCGTGGCGCTGGATTGTCGAACGTACCTTTACTTGGATGAATGCTGCTCGCCGCGTCCGTCACAGCTCAGCCTGTATTTACCAAGACGGAGGATGTTCGAGCGAAATCTTCGTAGCAATTCTTCCCGGCAAGGAACCGGTGGTGGGCACCTGACCCGATGGGAGCCGCCCGCAGCAAAAGGAGCGATGCGCTTTTTTGCTGCATCGCTCCCTGAGAATGTTTCCTTATGCCGTAGCCATATCAGCAGCGCTGATGGCTATCATCCAGTCCATGTTTACTTGGAAAGCACCTCCATGGGGAAGTCGCCGCGGATCAAGCCAGCCTCATAGGCAGCTTTGCGCTCATCGACGATTTGCTGGCCGCCAACGTCCAGGATGGCCTGCACGCAGCGATCATACACCGCGTCAAATTCGGCCGGATCGCAGGTCAGGGCGTTGGTGAGCAGCTCAGCCTGCTTTGCCAGCACCATCTGGCCGTAGTCGGCCTCGGCCTTAATCGCCACGGTGAAGCCGATGGGTGAATAGGAATCCTTGGCCATGTACTCATAGGAACGTGCGACGACATCCTCATAGCCGGTGAAGGCCAGGGCGCTGTACTTATTGTTCAGCTCATCATTGCCGAAGCTGTTGCCATTGGACAGGAACACCAGGTCGACAGCGGACAGCCACTTCTGGTCGTCGGGCAGGTTGTCATTAGTTACACGGCCAACGGGCAGGCCGTCCTCGTTCAGATGATCATAGTGAACGCCTTCAATGCCATTCTGCAGGTAGAACATGTTTTCAGGCTGAGCCATCCAGTCCATGTACTTCATCGCGGCAACAGCGGTCTCCTTATTCACCCAGCTGGGAATGAAGATGCAGATGCCGTTGGCGGCATAGTTCTCGTGAAGGGTGTAGCCGTCAGGATTCACGAAGGGGTTAACAGGGATCCACTCGGCGTCCTCGCCCACGTTCTTCTTCATCTCATCGCTGTAATCGGGCCAAACCTGCGTGGGACCCTCGATGTAGAAGCCCGCGTAGCCCTGGTTCAGATCGCGGTCGCGGATGTCGCCGTTATCAATGGCGAAATTCTCAGAGATCAAACCCTCATTGTACAGGGTATTCAGCAGACGATAGGCCTCCTTCGCGCCGGGCATCTGCTCGTGATACAGGGAGTACCAGTCCTCCTTGGTGATCTTGGAGAAGTCCAGGAAGGAATCCACGATCACGGAGGTGGAGAACAGCGGGCTGTTCTCATACAGCTTCATGGCGTAGGGAACCGTCTGCTCGCCGCCCAGCTTGGCTTCCTTGGCCGCGCGCAGATAGGCAACCCACTCCTCGGTGGTGGTAGGCTCCGCCATGTTCAGCTTGTCCAGCCAGTCCTTGCGGATGAACAGACCCAGCTTGGCCACATTGATGCGGCGGGCAGGAATATAATACTGCACCTTAGTGCCGTTCTCGTCAAACTGACCATATTCCAGTACGCCCTGACCCAGAAATTCGGATACGTTCGGGCCATACTCCGCCAGCAGGTCGTTCAGCGGGGTCAAACCACCCATGTTGACATACTGCTGCACCAGAGCTGTGTCATAGGTATAGCAGATGTCAGGGGCGGTGCCGCCGGCTAACCAGGTGTTCAGGATGTCGGTCTCGCTCCAGCGGGACACGGGCACAAGTTCCACCTTGATGTGATTGGGGTCGCCAAAGTTTTTCTGGATGTAGTCGTGCTGCAGGTTGCTTTCAACGCTCAATCCAGACACAGAGCGGTCGAAGCACTCGACGCGCAGGGTGATCCAGTCTTCAGCGTTGGCTGCGGCAGGGATGCTCAGGCAGGACGCGACCAGGATGAGCATCAGCAGGTAGGACAGGAACTTCTTCATGGTTTCCACTCCTTTGTTGATTATATTTCAACCGTCATTCTCCAGACGGCTGAATGCGTAGGGAAGATTAGCCCTTGACAGCACCCACGGTCACGCCGGACACGAAGTAGCGCTGCAGGAAGGGATACACCACCAGGATGGGCAGCGTGGCGAAGATGATGGATGCGGACTCGATGGACTCGGATATGCTATGACCCAGATCAGCGCTGTTGCCCTCTACGGCGGAGATGTCCAGGGTGGTGGAGCCTTTGATCAGGTTGTACAGCTTCAGCTGCAATGGCTGCAGGGAAGCGGAGGAGATGTAGTACAGCGCGTCGGAGAAGCTGTTCCATTTGCCCACCGCGTAGAACAGAGAGAGGGTTGCGATGGCGGGGAGCGTCAGAGGCAGGATGACCTTGAGCAGCACCTGAAAATCCGTAGCGCCGTCGATGATGGCGGCTTCCTCCAGCTCGCCGGGAAGGGCGCTGATGAAGGAGCGCAGGATGATCATATTATAGGTGGAGATCAGTCCCGGCAGGATGAGCGACCACATGGAATTGATGAGGCCGTAGTTCTTAATCGTCAGGTAGGTGGGAATGGCACCGCCGTTGAAATACATGGTAAAGATGACAAACAGCGACAGAAGCCGGCGGCCGCGCAGGCGCTTCTTGGTCATCGGATAAGCCAGCAGAATCGTCATGACCATCGCCATGGCCGTGTAGATAACCGTCAGCTCGATGGTGTAAAACAGGCTGCGGATCATGCTGGCGTCGCGCACAATGGCTTTGTAGGCGTTGATCGTGGGCTCGACCGGCAAAAAGGCCACGTCGCCCCGTAGAATGGCGGATTTGGAGCTTAGGGACACGCTGGCTACGTTGATGATCGGCAGCACGCAGATCAGCACAAACAGCATAATAATCGTGACCAGGATAACCTGAGCGAGGGTCACCTTCTTTTTCTTTTCAGGCATGAGAACCTTTGTCTGCACGGTAGTCATGATTCTCATCCTCCTTTCTTACATGATGCCTTCCTCGCCAAGGCGGCGAGAGACAAAGTTGGCGGTGGTGATCATAACAAGGCCGACGACCGACTGAAACAGACCAATGGCTGTTGCGCGGGCAAACTGCGCGTTTTTGATGCCTGCGCGGTACACAAAGGTCGAGATAACGTCGCAGTAGTCCTGCACCATGGTATTGCCGATCACAAAGGGCCGGTCGAAGCCGATATTCATCATCTGCCCCACGTTCAGGATCAGCAGAACCACGATGGTGGAACGGATGCCGGGAAGCGTCACATGCCAAATCTGCTGCATCTTGTTAGCGCCGTCGATCTTGGCGGCCTCAAACAGCTCCTGGTTGATGCCGGTGATGGCCGCCATGTACAGGATGGTTCCCCAGCCCATGCTCTGCCACACACCCACCAGCACATAAGTGACGCGCCAGTAAACGCCGTTGGTCAGGAAGGGGATATTATTGGAAATAAGGTTCATCTTCATCAGCGTGGAGTTGACAACGCCGGTGGTAGGGGCAAAGATCGTCAGTACCATGCCGCCGATGATAACCCAGGACAGGAAATGGGGCAGATACAATAGCGTCTGCGACACGCGCTTAATACCTGTGGATTTGATCTCATTGAGCATGATAGACAGAATAATGGGTACCGGAAAGCCGACAATCAGATCCAGGAAGTTCAGCAGCAGCGTGTTTTGCAGCGCAATAGAAAAGTCTCTCATCTTAAAGACAAACTCAAAGTTTGCCATGCCCACAAACTGACTACCGGCAATCCCCTTGAACAGATTGTAGTTCTGGAAGGCGATCACGATGCCATGCATGGGCGTATAACGGAACATAATATAGAAGATAACCGGCAGGATCATCATCAGATACAGCCGCCAGTCGCGCTTTAGGCTGATCGCTAAGCCGTGAAGCCAGGATTGTCTCTTCTTTGCGTGTGCCAGACCAGTCATGAGGGTTCCTCCTTTGCTCTGAGGGCGCGTTTACTTCACTCAATTTTTGCGGCGCGCCCATGTGCGATATGGAAGCTTATTTCTCGTTTGCTCCATCTTGCTGGCTATAACATACTACAAAACTGACAACTGTTCCACTAACAATACTGATTATTCCTATCATCCTTGACAAAAATCGACCGTATGTGCCTTTCAAAAACATATGCTTTTCGGTATAATGATAGCAACGACAGGAAGAAAGTTGAAGGACGCAGCATGACGGCAAAGAGGAACCGGCATAAGCAATCAGTTCAGCCCAAGGTCATTGAGATTGCAACGAGAAAGTATCTCGCCATTGCCATTGTGATCACCTTCCTGCTCTCCGTGATCCTGACGGTGATCCAAATCGTCTCCCTGTCAGGCTACACCTCCCACCTGGCCGATACGGGTGCACGACAATTAGAGCAGCGGCTGGAACTTGCGCTGCAAAACATTCAGAGCAACGCATCCATGCTGCGCGTAAGCCGTGAGACCGCCAAACTGAGTCAAACTGTCTCCTTCACGGAGGAAGCACTACGCAGCATCAACTATATGGAAACCCTCAACACCATCAAGCTGACCGACGACGCGCTGTATGACATCTGGGTGCTGAACGAGGATCGCGGCGTGGTCTACACAGCCAGCCGTACCCGATACAGCGCAGACGTTCCGGCCATCCGCAATATTGTGGAAGAAACAGCGCAGGAAGCGTGGGACGAGGGATTTGCCATCGCTCAGGTGGATGGATATCCCGGACAGGAGATCAGTCGTTCATGCCTGATCTACCGGCAGCGTTTAGACGTGTCGGACGTGGGTTTTCACGGCGCTGTCTATCTCTTGCTGGACTGCAAAAAGCTGTACGCCTCCTTGCTTGAACACAATGACAGCCTGGAGGAGCTCATGGTGCTCACCCACGACGGACGCACGGTCTGTTCTCAGCCGATGAACTCTCAGCCGGTCGGCGCACGGGTTGAGGCGGCTATTGACTTTCTCGCGTCCCCCAATGAGACTTACCAGCACTGGGTTGACGGAGGAAAAATCTGTTCCGCCTATCGGGGCAGGCATTTCCTCTATGTGGTATGGGTGTCGGGCGATATTGTGATCATGACCGTGGTGCAGCAGGCGCTGTATGCGCTGATAGTGCTGGCGGTGTTCATCATGGTCATCGTCATCAGCTTCCGCATGATTGCGCGGCAGATGAACCGTCCCATCGCCGAATTGCAGGCTACCCTTGAACGTCAATTGCAGGAACAGTCGATCCCAACCGACACGGCCAGGGAAGCCACCAACGTCCTGACTCAGGTATCGGAGCAATGGCATGCCAGCGATGGGCAGGAAACCATCCAGCAGATGGATCTTCAGCTCTATGAAGCCGTCACTTCCAACAAGCTGACCGAAAGTATGCTGGTTCATCTGGCATCCTTCGATCATTATGTGTTCCTACTTTGCGATATTGACGAGCCGCATCAGCACATTGTCGAGGCGCGTAAGCTGTCGCCCTTTCTGGATTATCTGCTGCGCTATTCTCTCCGAGGTATTCTGGGGGAGGGGGAAAGCTCCTACACAGTGCGGATCAATGAGTGGTCCATTGCCGCCGCCGTCAGTTTCCAGAACAGCCCCTCCGAACAGGCGCGTCAGGCACTGATGGACAAATCGTCAGCCCTTATGCAGGCTTTCACCACCTGCACGCTCAGCTTTTCCTGCTCCTCCGTCTTTTCCGGACGGGAGCATGTGGCCGAGGCGCTGAACGAGGCCAAGCGCGCGATCCGCTGGAAGCTGGTGCGCGGCGTCGGGTGCACCATCCTTTATACGCCCGGAATGGGCGTGTCAAGATCCTTTACGTTCCCGCAGGCAAAGATCCAGAGCATTGTCTCGTCGATTGACCGGGGAGAAAACGCGATTCATGAACGCCTGAGGGAGCTGCTTGCAAAGCTGCTGGAGAGCGACGCAGGTATGGACGACCTGGAGTTCGCCGTGTCCCAGCTCTTAGGCGTGCTGATCCAGACGGCCTTTCGCAAGGGCGTGCAGTTCAACGCCTTGTTTGACGAACCGGAGCATTCCCCGTTCCGTTATCTGAGCAGCTTTGACACCTTGGAGCACATGCTGACATGGCTGGAGGGCAAATTTGTTCAGCTTTCCAGGCAGTTGGCTAAGGCGCACAAGGGCGGCAGCGGCTATACGAACAAGTTTATCCGCTACATCGGCGATCACTATGCCGAGTCTCTTACGCCCGAGGATGTGGCAAGCGCGCTGGGAATCAGCTATTCCTATCTCAGAAAGATCATATCGACGGAGATGGGAACAACCTTTTCAGCCTATCTGCTCGGCATCCGCCTTGAAAAGATGAAGGAATTGCTGGTGAATACGACCATCTCCCAGCGGGATATTGCCGAGCAGGTCGGCATTGGCAGCGAGCAGACCATGTATCGTCTGTTCAAACAGTATATGGGATGCTCCCCCGGCGAGTATCGGAAGCATCCCTCCGCAGACAGTACCATAGCCGCCGAGACGGCGGATGAATATCATGAAAGCGAGGAATAATCACATGGACAACCTGAAGTATCTGGAACATGTCGTGGAGCTTGGAAAGGTCCAGGCTGCAACCACGCCCGAGGAAATGTCCGGCGCGTTTGACGCGTTCAACGGCTTCCTGGGCCTGTATTACGATCTGGCGAAGATGGAGCTGCAAAAGGCCGGGATCGACACGCCGCCTATTCGAAACTTCGCCATTGACAAGGCGCTTGCGCGCATCGACGCCCGCCTGGACTGCGCTGATTTCACCATCCCCGCGCTGATCCGTATGCTGCGCGAGCATCGCGGAACGCGCCTGAATGAGGAGCAGGCACAGAAGATTGAACAGAGTCTGATTCATTTCAAGTATTGGCTGGACGAGCCCGGCGATGTGCACGCCTGCTTCTTCACCGAGAATCATCAAATCCTGTATCACAGCGCCGAATATCTGGTGGGGCAGATGTATCCTGACGTGGTGTTCCCCAACAATGGCATGACCGGCGCTGAGCATCACGCCCATGCCACCGCCTTCCTGCGCCGCTGGCTGAACTGGCGTGAGCGCTTCGGCTTCAGCGAATGGCTGACTCAGGGATACTACATGGAGGACATGCTGGGTCTGGTCAACCTGATGATCTATGCCGACGAGGCGGATATCCGCACCCGCTGCCGCATGCTGATTGACATGCTGGTGTTTGACCTGGCGGTCAATCATTTTGAAGGGCACTTGCCCACCACCCATGGCCGCGTCTATACCCGCTTTATCATCGAGCCCGACTATGAGGATTGCTCCGCCGTGATGGCGCTGCTGTTTGATAAGGGATACGCCGGCACCATGAGCAACTGCGCCGTGATGTTGGCTGCCAACGGCTATGTTTGTCCCAAGGCTATCCTGGCGGCAGCAGCGGCTCCCACGGGAATCCAAACCAACCGCGAGCGCATGAGCATCGACGTGGCGGACGCCAAGTATTATGGCGTGGATCCCGCCGACTTTGACAACATCATGTTCTTCTGGGGCCAGCAGACATACTCCGACCGCCTGACCATTGAGAACTCGCTGAAGGTGTTCCCCACATGGAACTGGATGACTAACCGTGTCCGCGCCTACTATGAGCGCTACAAGCTGCATGATGAGGCTGGTGTGCCCTGCGTGGATGCGCCCGACTTCACAGCCATGACACAGGTGGACATCTACACACGCCGTACGCCGGACTATATCCTCAGCTGCGCGCAGGATTTCCGCAAGGGCCGCATGGGCTATCAGCAGCATCCCTGGACGGCCTCCCTGGGCGGCAAGGCAGTCATCTTTACAACCAATCCCGCTTCCACCGAGTATTCCAACCGTCCCAACTGCTGGGCCGGCAACCTGACCCTGCCCCGCGCCGTGCAGCATGAAAACGTGCTGCTGTGCCTGTACCGCGTTGAACCCGACTTTGTGGATTACCTCTATTCCCACCTCTACTTCCCCAGGCATGAGATGGACGAGGTGGTGGAGAAGGAGGGCTGGATCTTTGGCCGCAAAGGCGATGGGTATGCGGCGGTGTATTCGCTGCTGCCCGGCTACTGGGAAAAGAAGGATCCCGCCATGTTCAAAGAGCTGTACGCCGAAAGCTGGCAGGAGAAATATGACCGTGCCGACGATTATGAGTACATCGCGCAGGGTCACGCAAACGTGTGGGTCATTGAAATGGGCTCCAAGGCTGAAAACGGCAGCTTTGAGGCGTTCATGGACGGCTTTGCCGGGAAAAAGGTGTGCGGCGACACGCACAACCTGATCTACCAGTCTCCCTCTCAGGGTGAGATCACCTTCGGCTGGAACAGGCCCCTGACCGTCGGGGGAGAAACCATCTGCATCCATGGCTACAAGCGCTATGATAACGAGTTTGCTCAGACGGAATTTGACGCGGGCGCAATCGAGATCAATGCCGGCGGTCATCAGACGATTCTTGACTTTGAAAAGGCCGAGCGCACGGATATTTAAGGCACTACCGCACAATTCGTCGGCAGCGATGGCGATGCCTTTTCTGCCATCTGCTTCTTGCAGAAATCTCGATTTACCTCCAGTAAACCTTCGATTTCTGCAATCGCATCTGACAAAAAATGCATTCGCCATCGCACCAACTCATTTGTGCGGTATTGCCTTAAGGCAACGCCGCACAATTCGGCGGCGCGTCGGGCGATGTCTTTTCCGCCAGCCGACCACCTCATTTGTGCGGTGTTACCTTAATATGCGCTCCGCTGTTTGAGCGACCGGGTATAATTCCCGGTCACAGAAAATGATTGAGGTATTTCCTGTGAGAAAGATGTGCCTGCTCTCGTTTCTCCTTCTCCTGCTGACGCTGCCGTTCCTTGTGCATGGGAGCGCGTCGGCACAGACGGAAACGCTTCGCGTCATGGTCTATGACCGGGAGAACATGCCCGAGGAATATGGCTCCTGCGAGGACAACGCCTGGGTACGCTATATTCAAAGCCGGGTGCTTCGCGAACTGGATATAGATCTGCAATTTGTGCGTGTGAAGCGCGCGGATGACGTGGCGCAGATCAATCTGCTGGCAGGTCAGAACGAACCGCCGGACATCATGTTCACCTATGAGTATGATTTCTGGCTGACGCTGTGCCGCAATGGACTGGTTGCCGACATTACCGACGAGCTGGAGGAAAACGGCTCCTATCTGAAACGAAGTCATGCCTCTGTGCTGCCGTATGGAGAAATCGACGGGCGGCAGTACGCGATTCCCTCCCTGCGCAGCACCACCGATGTGACCAGCGCCTTCATCCGCAAGGATTGGCTGGATCGTTTGGGAATTGATCTGCCAAAGGAGGAAAACGGCTGCTATGCCCTGACGGCGGAGCAGCTGCTGGAAATCCTGCGGTCCTTCCAGCAGGCCGACTTTGCCGGCCGCGGCACGGATGCTCCCGCCTTCCTTAGCTACGGCACGACCTATTGGCCGATGCTCCTTTTGATCGAAGGCTTCTATGAGCAGGATGCTATCTCCGACGAGGATCTGGCCTCGCGCCCCTTCTTCCTGTACGATGGGGCCAAGGAGGGCTATCGCTATCTGAACACCCTGTATAATGCTGGGCTGCTCAACAGCGATTTCGCCATGATCGGGGAGAACGATAAATCCCAGTATGGGCAGGCCATCATTAATGGCGACGTTGGGTTTTGGTGCAATGATTCCTGGTATGGGTTCGACAGCGTCAACGGGGCTTTGACAAAGCTGTACAGCACCGACCCATCCGCGGAGGTTGCGGCTGTCGACATCCTTGCTCCTGATGGACGGCCTGCCTATAAGTACACCTATCATCCCTATGGCATGATGGTATTCGTCTCCTCCCGTAGCGCGCATACGGACGCAGCCGTGCGCTATTTGAACTGGCTTGCGCAGCCGGAGAATGATTTCGTCCTTCGTTATGGCTTTGAGAACGAGCACTACACGCTGGAGGGCAATATGCCCGTTGCAGTAAGCAGCAGCCAGATGCAGCAGCCAAGAATCAGCGTGACTGACCTAGCGCTGATGTACAACGGATACGCCTATGCTCCGGACGACGATATAGATGCACGGCTGTCGCTGGGTATGTATATGGAGCGGCTGCGAAGCCTGCGGCGGGACGCGTGGCGCGTCGCGATGACAAACACCTTTTCCATCCCGACGCTTACCGGCTATATCCCCGCGTCGCTGGAAACGGTTAACATCCTGGCCGCGAAGGAAAGGGAGCTCCGCATACGAACCATCATGTGCCCGGCTGAGAATTTCGATGAGGAATGGGATCGCTGCGTGGCCGCCTATCTCTCCGCGGGCGGCAGCCGCGCCATTGAAGCCAAGCGTTCCGCCTATCGCGAAAGCATTGCAGAAAAGAAAGGAAATTGACCATGGGATACTATTTTGACGATCGCAACAGCGCTGCCTGGAGCTATGGCGACGATGCCGGGAGAATCATTGATCTGCTTGGAACCCGATTTATGGGGGAAAATCCTGTTACGCCCTTTATCTGGCGCACCTTTGATGAGTCAGGCATTCAGGCGGATCGAAAGGCGCGATATCTGCTGGATTTTGCGCGGCGTTTTCCCGGCGGAGAGAATGGCGAAATTGTCTATGCCGCCGCCGATCTATACTGTCCGCAGGCCAAGAGCTCTGGCTTCGTGGTGGAGTGCGACGGTCCTGTTCAGGTGTGGTTGAATGAGGAAAGGGTGTTCCAGTCCAACGGCAATCAGGAACGCACCCATGAAAAATGCAGGATTGATGTGTCGTTGAGGGCAGGCTACAATCGTTTCGTATGGCGCTGCGAGCGGACGGAGATCGGCTTTGGCTGCGCTTTCGCCAATGCCATGCCGCAGTGGGAGCCCTGTAATTATGTACTGCCCTACAAGGAATATGACGGGGAGGCAGGAATCCTCTACACGGAGCCGGTGGATGAACGGATGCAGATTGACGTGGGCAGCTTCTTTGGCGACTTTATGCCGCCGGAGCTGACCTGGCTTCCCCGCGCGGAGAAAAAGTCCCTTGTCGGGGCAGGCGTATATGCGGCGTGGCTCAAGGGAAGCGTCCGTGTCCCCCTTGCCGCCCATGACGCTGTAACCCTGATCGTGGACGGTAAGCCCGGACGGGTTATCCCCGGAGCACAGCATGATGTTGTGGCCGTCGGCCCCTATCAGGCGGTGGCCGCGCTGGTGAGCGACAGCGACTGGGCTTGGAGGAAGCCTCCTGTGCATATTCATGGAAGGACGACACCTTATCTCATCATGGGCCCGCTGAAAACCGCGGATACTTCAGCCTTCACCGCATGCGCCATGGGACAGCTGGTTGAGGGCGCGGAGGGGACAATCACCTGGCGCACTGGCTTTGACGGCGTTGCTCTGCGTCCCTATGTGGAAAGCAAGCTCTTTGGCCGCTGGACTTATCCGCTGGGCGTTACGCTCTACGGCATGTGGCAGGCGGGGCATTTCCTGAGCCGCGAGGTCATGAACGACTATGTGACAAGCCATGTGGATCAGGTCGTCTCCATCCATGAGTATGCGCTTTATGATCAGGCAAGGTATGGCTTTCCGGGGGTCAATCAGCAAATCTGCTGGCTTGACGCGCTGGACGACTGCGGCTCCTTTGGCTCCATGATGCTGGAATGCGCCAAGCCCGGCGACGCGGCTGTCCGCAAGCTGGCTGATGCCATTGGGGAATATATGCTCCATGAACAGCCCCGCACCTCCGAAGGAGCTTATTGCCGCCGCGACGATACCATCTGGGCGGACGATATGTATATGTCTGGCCCCTTTCTGTGCCGCTATTCGGAGCTGACCGGTAGTATGGAAGGTATGAACGCCTGCGCTAATCAGCTGCTTCAATACAAGGACCTCCTCTTTATGCCCGACAAACAGATCATGTCCCACATGCGCTGTTTACGAAACGGAAAGAGCAACCGTATCCCCTGGAGCCGAGGCAACGGCTGGGTGCTGTTCACCCTCAGCGAGCTGCTGCAAAAGCTGCCGGTCGGCCATGAGAAGCGGCCTGCATTGCTATTGTTCTTCCGCGAGCTCAGCGCAGGGTACATGAAGCTGCAGGATGCCTCCGGATTGTGGCATCAGATTCTTGATGAACCCGGTACCTATCTGGAGTCCTCGGTGACGGCCATGTTCATCTGCGCCTTCTCCCGCGGCCTGCGTAACGGCTGGTATGATGTGGCGGTGCTGGATGAGGTACGCAGCGCCGTCGAGCGTGCCTGGAAGGGCTTGTGCGAGCAGGCGATTGACCGGGACGGCAACCTGTACGGCGTGTGCCGCGGATCAGGTTTCTCCTTCTCCCGCGCCTATTATCGCACGCTGATGTGGAACTTCAACGATACGCATGGCATTGGTATTGTCATGCTGGCAGGCGTTGAGTACCTGAAGCTGACGACGAAGGCTTACGGAGCTGGCAGCCTATAAAAAACTGCATAGAGAATCCGCCCCAGCGCTATCGGCAATGCTGCGTCATCACGAAAAATGCCGCTGCTGTACTTCTGCCAGCAGCGGCGTTTTTCGTGCAGGGAATGAGGTTTGCCGAATTTCCTGTCGCTCTCCGCAGAGAGCGAAACTCCCCATCGGAGAGTGCACGAGCCCGACCAACGGGAGGGATACCACCGTCTGCTTGCAGGTGGTGAGTAAGTGCGCCCTTGCCAGGGAGAGGGCTTGACAAAGCCTCTTTTGGAATGTGATTTGTCAAGGGTAGATTTAGGGTAACACCGCACAATGAGGCAGTCGGCTGGCGAATGGATTTTTCGTCAGATGCAAATGCAAATTTCGAAGGTTTACTGGATGTAAATCGAGAAATTTGCATGCCGCAGATGGCGGAAAAGACATCGCCAACGCTGCCGACGAATTGTGCGGTAGTGCCTTCCATTCATTACAGGCAACACAAATAAAGGGAGCGCCATACGAGCGCCTCCAACAGTAGGCAAAACAAACGACACTACTAATCAGTAAGTATTTTGTTTCTGATTCAACTATACCATATGGACAAGAATTTGTCAATATAGGGCGTTCACGTCGTATTTGTTTACGTGAATATTTTTGTGTGAAAGTCACGTAAAATTACGACAAATTGTGTTGACAACGGACAGAAACGATGATATAATGCAGTTAGCTCAATTGGTCAGTATTCGACCGGATTTTGCATGTTTGTTCGATTCTGTCGATACCGAGCCAAAAAAAGAGACATGCGAGAAATCGCAAAAAACAAAGAAAGAGGTGCTTCTGTAATGAAGAAACTCGTTGCTCTGCTGCTGTCTGTCATGATGTGCTTTGCGTGCGTCAGTGCGCTGGCCGATACGTATGTGTCCTGGTACACCTACGGCGACGTGTACCTTTCCTCCGTGCGTTCCGAAATGGAAGCTGATTTCGCCAAGCTGAACCTGACGATCAACGGCTCCGACGCCAACGGCAACCAGCAGGTACAGTCCGACTTCATCAGCACGGCTCTGATGAACAACGACTGCGAAGCTATTGTGGTGAACCTCGTTGAATCCGGCGCCATCAGCACGGCGCAGACCATCATGAACCAGATTCAGGCTGCGGGCATCCCCACCGTTTGGTTCAACCGTCCTGTCTCTACCAACAACGAAGAAGCCGCCAACCTGTTTCTGAACAACCCCGCTTCCGCGTTCGTCGGCACCAACTTTGAAGACGCCGGCGTTATGCAGGGCGAGCTGATTGGTCAGTATCTGGTTGAGCATTACAACGACATCGACCTCAACGGCGACGGCAAGATTTCCTACATCATGTTCAAGGGCGACGAAGCTAACCAGGAAGCTATCGCTCGTACCGCGCTGGCTGTGGAATACGCCAACAAGGCGCTGGTTGCCGCGGGCAAGCCGGAGATTGAGTTCTACGACGCCTCCAACGCCAACAAGTACCTCGTTGACCCCAACGGCAGCTGGTCCAACGTTTTCTCCTCTGAGCAGATGCAGACCGTCCTGTCCATGTACAACGAAGGCAACGGCAACATGGTCGAGCTGGTTATCTGCAACAACGACGACATGGCGTATGGCGCTGTGATGGCTCTGCAGAACGCTGGCTACAACCACGGCGAAGGCACCACCGCGATCCCCGTGTTCGGCGTGGACGCGACCGACGTTGCGAAGGATCTGATCAACAACGGCTACATGGTCGGCACCATCAAGCAGGACAACGTTGGTATGGCGGACGCTGTTGCGACCATCACCGCGAACCTGATTGCCGGCAAGGAAAACAAGTTCGAGGGTCTGAACGAGAACTACGTTATCGTTGACAACTGGTTCGTGCAGATTCCCTACGCTGTGTACACTGGCGAGTAATTCTTCCCTGAGCACTTCGGGCGGAGAGAACCGAATGGTTCTCTCCGTCTTTCACTGCTGACCAACATATGGCAAGCAGCATTCGACTTGCTCTCCGGCAGGTCGGTACCCACGGTATCATCCGCCGCTTTACAATCGTTTGTTCTCGTTGAATTCCAGGAAAGGAAAAGACAAACATGCAAAAAGACGATGTTTTGCTGCGCATGGAAGGCATCTGCAAGTCCTTCCCCGGCGTCAAAGCGCTTGACGATGCACAGCTGACCGTCCGTCCCGGTACCGTCCATGCACTCATGGGCGAAAACGGCGCCGGTAAATCCACGCTGATGAAGTGCCTTTTCGGCATTTACAGCAAGGATGCGGGCACAATCTGGTTCGACGGCAAAGAGGTTAACTTCAAGTCTTCCCGCGATGCGCTGGACAACGGCGTCGCCATGGTGCATCAGGAGCTGAATCAGGCGCTGAAGCGTAGCGTGATGGACAACATTTGGCTCGGGCGCTATCCGCGAATCAAGCTCGGCGGCGCTAAGATGCCCTTCGTTTCCGACAAGGCCGAATACGACATGACCATGGAGGTCTTTAAGGATCTGAATTTTGAGAAATTCGGCATCAACATCAACCCGCGTACCATCATGTCCACCATGCCCGTTTCGCGCCGTCAGATGGTGGAAATTGCAAAAGCTGTTTCCTTCAACTCCAAGATTATTGTGCTGGACGAGCCGACCTCTTCCCTGACCGAGGCGGAGGTTGAGGTGCTCTTCTCCATCATCAATATGCTCAAGGCACGCGGCGTAGGCATCGTTTATATCTCCCACAAGATGAAGGAAATCTGGCGCATTGCCGACGACGTGACCGTTATGCGCGACGGACGCTGGATTACCACCCGCCACAAGACCGAATACGGCACGGACGACGATTCCTTCCGCGCAGAGGTCATTCGGAACATGTGCGGTCGCGAGCTGAGCGCAGCCTATCCGCCCAAGGATAACATCGTCCACGACGATCCGATGATCGTGGTGGAGGGCTTGACCGCCAAATACAATCAGCTGCGCGACGCCAGCTTCACGCTCCACAAGGGCGAGATCCTGGGCGTAGCGGGTTTGGATGGCTCCGGCCGTACCGAGCTGCTGGAAACCCTTTTCGGCTATCGCACCCGTCAAAGCGGCACCATCAAGAAGTTCAACTTCGGCTTCCGCGCCGCGCAGGGCGGTACGCCTGAAGACTACAGCATGGAAGTACACGACATCAATGGCACGCAGGTGGGCGAGGAAATTTCCAACTTGTCACCCAACAGCGCCATCAAGCAGGGCTTTGCGCTGGTCACCGAGGAACGCCGCGCAACTGGCATTTTCGGCATCCTTGACATCCGCGCAAACACCGTCATCGCCAACCTGAAGAACTACAAGCTGGGGAAATTCCCGCTGCTCAGCGACGCAAAAATGGCTCGGGATACGGATCGCATGATTGAAGCGATGCACATCAAAACGCCCAGTCAGCGTCAGCAGATTAAGAATCTGTCCGGCGGCAATCAGCAGAAGGTCATTTTCGGTCGCTGGATGCTGACCAATCCTGACGTTCTGCTGCTGGATGACCCGACCCGCGGTATCGACGTGGGCGCCAAGTACGAGATCTATGAGCTGATTCAGTCCCTCGCCAAGCAGGGCAAGAGCATCATCATGGTCTCTTCCGAAATGCCTGAACTCCTGGGCACTTGCAACCGTATTCTCGTGATGAGCGCCGGTCAGATTGCCGGCGAATACGTCCCGACAGGCGACGGTAAGGTCGATCAGGAAAAGATACTCGAACTGGCTGCAAAGAACTTGTAAGGAGGTTGCCTGAACATGTCGAATGTTGCAACAAAGGCAAAAAAGCCGAATCTCTCCGTGAAGAGCGTCCTGAACTGGATTCTCGATCACGCCATGATTATTGTCATCGTGCTGCTGGCGCTGTATGTCCAGACGCAGCGTGACGCCTTCCTCAAGCCCGCTTCCCTCATCAACATCATCTCCCTGACCGCCGCCCGTCTGCCGATGGCGCTGGGCGTTGCCGGCTGTATCATTCTGGCCGGTACGGACTTGACCGGCGGCCGCGTGGCTGGCTTGACCGCTTTCGTGGCGGCCATCCTGCTCCAGCGTGCGGACGTTGCCAATCGCGTGCTGGCAGGCGGAGCCCCTGCCAACATCGTGCTGGTGCTGCTGCTCGTTATGCTCATCGGCGCATGTGTTGGTCTGATCAACGGCTTCGTCATGGCGAAATTCAAGGTTCACCCCTACATCATCACGTTGGCCATGCAGATGATCGTCTACGGTATCTACCTGACGGTTTCCAACTCGGTGCAGGTCGGTTCCTTCGACTCCAGCTACACCACCAGCTTCGTCACCAAGCCCCTGTTCCAAATTCAAACCGGCGTTCGCCCCAACGGCACTGCCATCTTCACCGTGGTTCCCATGTATGTGCTGCTGGCGCTGATCGTGACCGCGCTGATGTGGGTCGTCTGGAACAAGACCGCTTTCGGCAAAAACATGTTTGCCGTCGGTTCTAACGAGGAAGCAGCCCGCGTTTCCGGCGTGAACGTTATGATGACCATCATCGGCGTTTTCATGGTCGCTGGCGCTCTGTACGGCTATACTGGCTTCATCGAAGCTGCCCGTATGGGTTCCTCCACTGCGACGCTGGGTCTGAACTACGAAGCCGACGCCATTTCCGCAGCCGTTATCGGCGGCGTATCGTTCGTCGGCGGCACCGGCAGAATCTCCGGCGTTGTCCTTGGCGTGTTCATGATGCAGCTGATTATCGCCGGCATGACCTTCCTGGGCATCTCCGGCAACGTTACCTACATCGTAAAGGGCGCGGTTATCCTGTTCGCTGTTATTCTGGATATGCGCAAGTACATGACCAGAAAGTAACGGTTTCACGGTGCAATGGGGCAGAGTCCCTTGTGCCATCAGCTTTCAAACATGCTTCGCAGAGGCTCTGTACTTCATGCACGGAGCCCCTTGCTCTATCGTTATGGAAGGAGGAGCGAAAACAATGGAGGAAAACAAGAAACAGCCGCAATCGACAAGCGAGCAGCAGACAGAATCGTCAGACCCCAAAGCGCCGCGCCGTGGCCGCAATTGGATCACTGATATGTACGACAAGGTGAACCTATCGGTCGATACGCTCAATTACATTGCGCTCGGTCTGTTGATTTTCATCTTTGCTGTTATCTTCATTGCTTCCCGGCACTAACGCCGAATCCCCTGCCTTCACCCCCTCCCCTGCGCCTCCTGAAGCGGACACTGGAAAAAGCAAGCCAGTTTCCCATCAGGGGGCGCATTTTTTTCACGTCGGAGCATACGGTTTCCCGACGAAAAGACGCAAGCAGATGGCGCAGGAGAGCATGGGACGCGCATCACTTCGCCAAGGAAGAGGGTTCATCGCATCCGCAAACGCGACGAGCGCTGCAAGCTCTTGTTTGCTTGCAGCGCTCTTGTTTTGCAGCTTCCTCAGCTTTCCGTGAAGTGCCAAAGAAAAAAGGGGTTGTCTCACTAAAAAGAGGAAACTCCTTTTTGGTACAAAAAAAGCATTCGGACTATGAGAATCCGAATGCCTGCGGTAGAATGTAACTACCATGAAAAGAAACATGCCGCAGACAGATTATACAGCAATGACGAATGGATTTCAACTGGTCATGCCGCTGGACTGCGAAGTAAACATTGAGAAGAATGCACCGGTGAGACTGCTCAACGCCGTCATGGAAAGGATGGATTACAGCAAACTGTATGCGGCGTACTCCCGACTTGGGAGAATCGAGTATTCACCGAAGATTCTGCTGAAAATCATGGTGTATGGGTATATGCGCAAGCAGATATCCAGCCGTGCGCTTGAAGCATGCTGCCGAGAAAACCTGCACTTCATCTATTTGCTTGAGGGGCAGCGTGCGCCGGATCACAACACCATCAACCGATTCAGAAAGAATATTCTAACACAGGAAGCCGGGCAGGATATTCTGTGTCAGCTTGTTGTTTTGCTGCACGAAAGAGGACTGCTCAGCCTTGAAGCGGCTTTCATAGATGGCACAAAGATTGAAGCAAATGCGAACAAGTACAGTTTTGTCTGGAAGAAAGCAACGGCCCAAAAGACAGAAAAGCTGCTGAAGAAAATTCATGATGAGCTGCCTGCAAAGCTGAAAGAGGTAGGTATCCGCTTTCATGTTCCGGAAAAGATTGCTGTCCGACAATTGAAGAAGCTTTGGAAAAGAATCCATGCGCGAATCAAAGCGGATGGAATCGAGCTTGTTTCAGGAAAAGGCAAAAGAAAAACGCGGCTGCAGAGACTGAGCGAATGGGTAGATCAATGTCTTGCCAAACTCAAGCAATACACAAATGATATTCACATCTGCGGAAATCGGAATAGCTTCAGCAAAACGGACCATGATGCAACCTTTATGCACATGAAAGAGGACTACATGAGAAACGGGCAGCTCAAGCATGGATACAATGTCAATGTGGCAACATGCAGCGATTTTATCATCGGGAGCTACATTTCTTCTGACAGAAATGACGTGCATACGCTGATTCCGTTTATGGAGCAGCTCCAGAAAAACTACGAAGGAAAGAATATCGGCAGCGTTGTGGTGGATTCCGGTTACGAAAGCGAAGAGAACTACTGCTGGTTTGAAGCGCATCCCGAAACGGAGCTGTATGTAAAACCAAGCAACCACGAGGAAGCCAAGCACAGAAAATACAGAACCGATATCAGCCGCCGCGAGAATATGGCCTACAATGCTCAAACTGACACCTATACCTGTGCCAACGGAAAGCTGCTGCAGAAAACGCAGGAAAAGAAAACGCATACAGCCTCGGGGCTTGAAATCACCACATCAGTCTATGAATGCAGCGAATGCGACGGATGCCCACTTAAAGAAAAGTGCATCCGTGCATGCGGCAGTAAGAAGCCCCTGGAAGAACGACACAAAGTCATCTATGTGTCAAAACGCTTTGCCAGACAGCGGCAGGCTATGGAAGCAAAGATCTCCTCTCCCAAGGGATGTTTGCTTCAGGTGAACCGTTCCATTCAGGCCGAAGGCAACTTTGCATACGTGAAGCAGGATCTTGATTTCCGGCGTTTTCTGCTTCGCGGCAGTACGAAGGTCGCCGCCGAATGGCTGCTGTTCAGCCTCGCTCTCAACATCCTCCATCTGCACCATAAAATCCAAAACAGACGCTTGGGAAGCGGTCTGAAGATTCCATCATCTTTTCCTGCCGGTTTATAACTCATTCCACTTGGAAATTCCTTATGAAAATAATTCCTTGAGTGCCGTTCTTTCTGCACTCTGTTTTCGCTTGCCCAAAAATGTTGCGGAAAAAGGCGCTGCCTCCCATGGCTTGCCTCAGCCATTTTGAGACAGCGGCTTTTTTGCTGCACCGACAAATCCAAAATCAGTTCGGGCAGGATTAAACTTTAGCCATCAGCAGGAAGGGGGACTTCAAATGAATTGTGCTGAGATTGCCCATCATCTGAAGGTGATAGGAGACGGAAAGGAGGCTGTTGGTTTGGTGAAACTTTACCGTACCGGCCAGTTAGTCGGTGCAGGCAAGGTGGGCATTGCGGTCCTTGGTGCCGCTGGCATCTATGGGTTTGGGTGCTGGGGATACAAGAAGCTGGTGACTTATAAGGAGGAGCATAATCATCTCCCCATTGAAGCTGCCGGTAGTGTTCAGTGAACGGACGGAGGTGGTCAAATGCCCAAGCATCGTCAAATGCCCGGTCAATCCTACAAGATTCTTTCGCAGGATGAACACTGTGCCAGGGTGGAATACAGATGGTTGTGCCCGTACTGCGAAAGGCAGGTCAGTACACAATCTGCTGTCTATCCTGCAGATTATGAACGACTGGAGACCGGGGGCTTCTATGATGCGTTGGAATGCCCATCGTGTGGGAAAACCGCTGATGTGAGGTATTGGAAAACGACACGAATTGATTGAGGAGGAGAACGTCATGAAGAAGATACTTGCTGTCCTGATTGCGTTGATGCTGACTGCGCTTTGCTGCTTTGCTGCTGTGGCAGAAGGAACGATTGACTTTTCAGGTTATACACTGGAAGAACTGCTGACCATCAGAGATGACCTGACTGATGAGATTGCCTCCCGCCCTGGCGGGGAAAAGATGGTGCTGGGCACCGGCCAATACAAGATTGGTGAGGATCTGGCCGCCGGTGTCTACACTTTCAAATTTGTGCAGAACGGGGACAAAGACGTCACCAGATCGGACTATTACGTGTATGAAAATGAATCCATGTACAAATACGACATTGATCGTCTCTGGCTCGGTGACATGCCCCGTGTAGAAGGTTCCTTGAAGGGAGACGGCGAAACCAGAATCAGCCTGTATCCAGGTGAGTACCTGAGCCTTCGATATAATGGCGCAGAAGTTGCGCGGGTTGGCAACGTCTCAGAACGCGGCAATGGCTATGTTCCGCCCGAAGGAACCACTATCCCCAAAGGCAATTACACAATCGGTGAAGAAATTCCCGCTGGTACCTACAAAATCTTCTTTAGCGGCACAGCAACATCCCGTGTGCGAGTCTTCCAGGATGCCAAGGAAGCGAGCAACACATTTAATAAGGGGAAAGAAACGATCCTTGACTTCACGAATACTGAAGGCACCGTTACTCTTGTGGAAGGTAATATTCTTCGGGTCGAGTATAATCCCATCATCATGAAAAAGGGTGGAGGCTTCAACTTCGATTGATTACGATGTATGGCGATGTGCTGTGGTTCAAACAATATGAGTGACGTGAACTTTGATCATACCAATAGGACTTAGGAGGAATACTCAAATGACCAGAGAAGAACTCAAGGGACAGATGGATGAATTAATGCAGCAGTATGCCAATGAAGAGATTGACGGGCCTACTTACGCAGAAAGGATGATGGCGCTAACTACATCTGCTCAAACCGAGATTGATGAGGACTAAGACGGATCTATCACACAGTTGCATGATACACACTGTCACGTATTAATCTATAAGCCTTCAAATACCGTGCTCTTCCTACTAGGGAGCACGGTTTATTTTTTCCATAAGATAATAACACAAGACTCATTTCGCATGTACAATCTGGTATTTTCGGGCGTTTTCTGGCGAAACCTTTCAAGCTCAAAAATGGCACTGAAAATCCGTAATAATTGTTATCTTCAAAAATGCATTCATTGCAAGGGTTTCATAGTATGAGTTTACTAATGATAAACAATTTGTCATTAAATACTGCACAAACATGCTAACAAAAGCGGACGTCGTGGGAAAATGGCCTACCGCCAAAATTAGAAGCTGCTAACACTCTGCTAACACGAACAGGGTAAAACAGGCGGTTTTTGGAGGAAATGCGAACATCCGAAAATGGTGGAAAACGTTGAAATTTGGGAATATGTAGGCACTCGGAGGCACTCGAAAGCGAACGCTTTTTCGCTCTCCTAAGCAGTCGGTCGTGGGTTCGACTCCCACTGGGCTCATTACCAAATAAATAAATCTTTCTGGTTGACGTTCTCGCGTGCGTGTTGGCAAACGCGCGAAGGACATCGGCTGAAAAGAATTTTTTGCCTTCTATTGGAAATCTATGTTTTGCTCCGCTGCTGGCGTTGATGGCAGTTTTCCAACATTTCGCCTTTTTTGCCAACACCGCTGTTCTGGCAAACGGGCGATTTGCCTAACATTCGCGTGCACAGCGTGTCAGCAATTTTCTGCGCTCCGTATTTTCTGGCATTATCTGTATGACTTTGTGGATTTTCAATAGATAAAATAACAATATTTTTTAGTAATCGTCTTGACTTCCTGTGCATCGAATTATCAACTCTTCTCATGCCCTGTTTCGCTATGTTGGATGCGGTTAGACAAAGAAGCAGCCGTGTGCTGGAATGCAAACTGCCTGACGCTTTTGATGGCAGCAAAAAACTCTGCGGGAGATTTCCGCAGAGCTTTCGAGTATATTGGGGTGTTCGTGATTATCCCAGCGTCTTGGCGAGCATTTTCAGCATAGCGACCATATCCGGATTGCTGAAAATTTTGAGCAGCACTTCTGAATTAAGCCCAGCCTGCTGCGCCTGCTCTTCCACGGCTTTGTCCTGTTGTTTCTGCTCGATTTTCACGCCCTTCCCGCCATAAAACGCCTGCTCAAACAACTGCGCATTGTTTCTGCGGCTTTCGTCCAGAATGTGCGAATACTGATCCGTTACCATTGTCGCCTGCGCATGACCGGAATCCCCCTGCACCGCCTTAATATCGCCGCCATTCAGCTTGAGTTTGCGGTTCTGCTATGCGGTCAGAAACTACTTGCGCCCTGCGTCGCTAATATGATACTGTACGGTATTTATACTATTTCCAAATTCACCTGCGCCATCTGCTCGCGCCTTTTCCGCGCTTGCGTCCGCTCATTCCACTTAGCGTAGCGCTGCTACGCTGCGTTTCATTCGCGTTAGCCAGCGCGAAAAATTCGCTTCGCATCTTGGCGCATTCTCATTTGGAAATAGTATTACGTTAGCGTAAAAGAGAAATTTGCTTTACATCCGAGCGTACTTCAGTGCAAATGCAAAAGAAAAATATACGCTATTTTTGAAAATCGCGTAAAAAACGGCGAAGAAATTGCCAGTTATAATGGAGGGGGAAAGCTGTCATGCAGCAAAATAATAATTCCCCGCGGAGGAAAAAGATGAGCTTTACAATGAAAGATGCTTACAGCGTTATGCTGAGGGAGTACCCGGATGTAATGAACATCGAGCAGATGAGCCAAGCATTGGGGGTAAGCACCAAAACGGGTTACGGTCTGCTGAAAAGCGGCAAAGTTGCCTGCTTGAAGGTCGGACGCGCTTATCGGATTCCCAAGGTGCATCTGCTGGATTACATGAAGGTTATGGAGCAGGAGAAGTCAGGGAAAACTAACGGATGATAGCGGCGCAGCGACAAAAAGATGAGGGAGGGACAAGATTGTGGTTGCAGGACATTTGCAGGAAAAGAAAGGGTACTACTATGCGGTGCTCAGTTACAAGGATGCTGATAAGCGACGCAGGACAAAGTGGATTGCCAGCGGTCTGCCTGTGAAAGGCAATAAGAAGAAAGCAGAAGGATTTCTTCAGGAGCAGCGGCGCAGCTTTGAGATTCCGCTGGCGGATCAGCCTATTGCCAAAGATGGGCAGGAACTTTTTGCAGATTATCTTCAGCGATGGCTGCAAGTCGCCAAGACAACGGTTGCACCGACCACCTATGGTTCTTACGGCGGGCTGCTTCGGAATCCGATTGACCCGTGGTTCCGGAAGAAGCGAATTACGCTGCAAGGGCTGACCGCTTCCGATCTTCAGGCGTTTTATATGGAGCAGGGGAGGCGCGTGAAGCCGAACACAGTCATTCATTACCATGCTGTGATTCATCGAGCGCTCAAATATGCTGTCAAGATGGATTTGATTTCTGTGAATCCGGCGGATAAGGTAGACCGCCCGCGCAAAAATGGCTATCAGGCGAATTTTTATTCGGAAAGTGAAATTGCAGCGCTGTTTGCGGCAATTTCGGATACGCTGATTGAAGTGCCGGTGAAGCTGGCTGCCTTCTATGGTCTGCGCCGCAGCGAGGTGATGGGCTTGCGCTGGGATGCCGTTGACTTTGTGCATAACACCATTTGCATTCGGCACACAGTGACTGGATGCACGATTGACGGGCAGTACCAGATTATCGCGGCGGACACGACCAAGACTCGCTCCAGCCGCCGAACACTGCCGCTTGTGCCTACTGTGCGTGAAATGCTTCTCCGATTGAAGGAACAGCAGGAACAGAACCGAAAAATCTGCGGTCAATCTTACAGCCGGGAGTTTGCAGATTACATTTGCGTCAATAAACTGGGGGAACGGATTCAACCAGCATATCTTTCCAGCTGCTTCAGCAAAGCGCTGGAGCAAAACCACTTGCGGCATATCCGCTTTCACGACCTGCGCCACAGCTGTGCAACGCTGCTGCTGGCGCATGGTGTGCCGCTCAAACAAATTCAGGAGTGGCTGGGGCACAGCGATTTCAGCACGACAGCCAACATCTATGCGCACCTTGATGCGGCTTCCAAACAGAAGTCTGCCGAAACGATGGAAGAATTTTTGAAACTGGTGTGAGAGAACAAGAAAAAAATCTCGACAGACTTGCATCAGGCTCGAAACGG
>ERZ791905.289-NODE-289-length-57953-cov-18.091437_pt1 | contig 57953 bp, 38 predicted proteins | sample MGYA00510147_ERZ791905 | MGnify/ENA primary metagenome ERZ791905 (study PRJEB30046, sample SAMN00792084) | human gut metagenome | study: EMG produced TPA metagenomics assembly of the A metagenome-wide association study of gut microbiota in type 2...
GTCTGTCTGTCTGTCTGTCTGTCTGTCTGTCTGTCTGTCTGTCTGTCTGTCTGTCTGTCTGTCTGTCAAGATTGTTTTGCCTGTTTCTGCGAATGTCAAGAGCAAATCACGATAATATTCATATTGCTTCTGGCGTGCTTCTATTTCGGCTGGTAAACCGATGTTTAAGTCAGAGCAAATAGATTCAAAGTTATCGAGGACATTGACAAGTCTTTTCTGCACATCTAATGTTGGAACCGGAACTGGAAATTGATTTAGCATCGGTCTCCGAATAGATGCTACAGACCCTTGAAACATAGTTTTCTGTATATATGGTAAAAATGTCGACCTCATATAATGAAAATAATACCTAGGTAAGACATCTGGCGTATTTATATGAATTCGATATGCCCTTTGATGTAAAGCATATTTTCCTTCAACATAATGAAATACTTTACCTACACCAACTCCATCGCCTGCAGTAATAATAGCAGTTTCATCATATTCATATTCATTTTTTCTCAATGGTTCCTGTGAACGAACATAAAATGGATATTTACCCTCTACGAGACCTTCGTTAGTATTACTACTACCTGTACTAATATCCGCAATGTCCGCTAACGGAACAACTTTAACATTATTGTCAAATGTCAGCAACTTATTACGATAAAATTCATACTGTTTCTTCCGAGCTGTAAGCTCGGCTGTAAGCTCGGCTGTAAGCTCGGCTGTAAGTAACGTGAAAGAGTCCAAAATATGGACTATTTCGCGTTGTACCTCCAGAGGAGGTACAGGCAAACTGAATGCTTTTACGCTTACATCAGATATTGCTGGATAGCTTGCCCCCTTTTGGTTTTGCTCAACATATGCAAAAAAATCATTTGTAGCAATATTATGATAAATCCATCTTGGAAGCACAATCTCTGTATTCGCTCTTAACACGCAAAAACCTGTACTGCAAATTTCATTATCATATTTTTCTGGAATCATACAGTATCTTTTCAGCATTGGACGAGTAGTACCTAAAAGAATATCATCTGTCTGCACAATTTGCTGTGCTCTGCTTGGTGCTGAATCCGAATTGATATTTTGTGATTCTGTTATACAATGTAAGTCTCTATCCACAGAGCTTAAATCTATGTACTTTTTATCGTTTCCAGAATAACTTTTCCATTTAATATTTTTAACTTTTTGTGTACATTCTTGCAAGGTTAAAAATTCTGCTCCATCTGGACACAACTTTTCAATCAACTTATCTAATTTACTCATCGCATTCTCCTCACTATTTTTTCATGCGAATAATCTTCAACTTGCTTTCTTAGTATATATTCATCACTCTCTATATAACTATCATTATATTTAACCTTTGCTATTGGTGAAAAGTAATATCCATATCTCGCCAATGTTGGAGTATAATCACTCCCACTGGCACATATCACTTTTGCTGTGTTTTTTCCTTTTTTGTCTCCTAAGCGTAAGCTTACCTCACGAAGTGAAAGCTTCTTAAATCCATTTTCAAAGAATAAAAAACAAACGCCTCCTTCTTTAGCTTCCGATTTATATGCAAGACAGTCCGGTTTCTCATATCCTATTCTATCAATAATTTCTTTCTCATCATTTGTAAGGTCTTCATGGTTACCAACTTTTTTCAAAATTTTATCAAATTCGAAATGAATACCATCAATTATTCGAAGACTTTCTGCCGGATAAATTGTAGGTACAAAACTACTTCCGTCATCATATGCCCAAAATGTCAAAATATTATTACCAGACCCCCACTTTTTTATTTCTGTCCTTGCTGTTTGAGGGCAGTCTGCCCAATATGACAATTTTTGTCCGGGAAAAAGATTTGAATATCTATTATCTCTTTTACTCACCCTAAGATTCCCTTCATGAAGCGCACTCACAGTTTTTCCATAGTAATTATCTTTAAACTCAATGCATCTAAAAAAATCAAATTCATGAGATTTTAATATAGGTAATTCTTCATGTTTTAATATATTAACACCAAAAGACTGGTTTGGAAAAAGCTTTCCCATAAAATCACCCCTCTATTTCTGCAATAATCTTATCAATCTCATCTCGAAGCACCTGCTCACGCGCAACAATTTCCTTAATCTCTGCATTCAGCTTCACAATATCAATTTTCTCTCTGGTATCTTCTGCTTCAACGTAAGTAGACACAGATAAATTGTAATCATTACCAGCAACTTCCTCATAGCTTGCCAAATGTGAAAAATGCTTCACTTCTTCTCTCTTTGCAAACACGTCTACGATACGGTCAATATTCTCTGGGGTCAATTTATTATTATTTGTAACCTTCACACATTCGCTTGTGGCATCAATAAACAGTGTCCTATTATCTGCCTTATTCTTTTTCATTACCATGATGCAGGTTGCAATCGAAGTGCCAAAGAACAGATTACTCGGCAACTGAATAATGCAATCCACATAGTTGTTGTCTACTAGATATTTACGGATTTTTTGCTCTGCACCACCACGGTACATAATTCCCGGAAAGCATACGATGGCAGCAGTTCCATTGGATGCAAGCCATGACAGACTGTGCATAATAAACGCCATATCCGCTTTGCTCTTAGGTGCCAGAACTCCAGCCGGAGCAAAACGAGGGTCATTGATGAGTAATGGATTCTCGTCTCCCGCCCACTTGATAGAGTATGGTGGATTAGACACGATCAGTTCAAACGGCTCATCATCCCAGTGCTGTGGGCTAAGTAATGTATCTTCACAAGCTATATCAAATTTATCAAATCCCACATCATGCAGGAACATATTAATACGGCACAGGTTGTAGGTTGTAATGTTAATCTCCTGTCCATAAAAACCGTTACGGATAGCATCCTTTCCAAGAATTTTCTCAGCCTTCAGAAGCAATGAACCAGAACCGCAAGCCGGATCATATACTTTATTGATTTCTGTTTTTCCTACAGTTCCAAGACGTGTGAGCAGTTCGGATACATCTGCTGGCGTAAAGAACTCTCCACCAGATTTTCCGGCATTTGATGCATACATAGTCATAAGGTACTCATACGCATCACCAAAGGCATCAATGGAATGGTCTTTCACATCTCCTAGATTCATTTCGCCTACACCATTCAGTAGCTTTACGAGTTTTTCATTACGCTTTGCAACTGTAGAACCCAGTTTATTGCTGTTTACATCATAGTCATCGAACAGTCCGGCAAAGTCGCTCTCTGCCTCACTGCCTTTCGCTGATTCCTCAATGTGACGGAACACACGCTCCAGTGTTTCATTTAAATTTTCATCATTCGCAGCATTGGCACGGACATTACAGAAAAGTTCACTCGGAAGGATAAAAAATCCTTTCTCCTCTACCAGTCCTTCTCTTGCTTCTTCTGCATCCTCATCCGGCATTTTTGCAAAGTCAAAATCGGTGTTACCTGCATTAATCTCACCGCTATTTATGTAATTACACAGATTTTCGGAAATATAACGATAGAACATCGTGCCAAGAACATAATTTTTGAAGTCCCAGCCATCGACTGCTCCACGCAGTTCATCTGCAATCGCCCATATTGCACGGTGCAGTTCATCACGTTCCTGTTCCTTTTTGGTATCAACCATTCTCTTTTCCTCCGTTATCCTCTGGTACAAATTCCAGAATATCGTCAACGCCAGTATTTTGCTTCAACTGCACATTCTTGATATTTTTTCTATCAATAATTGGAATGCTTTTTTATAACTGACTTTCATATCATTTTTCCATTATTTTGCCAACAGATATAGCAAAAGCATAGCATGAAAACATGAATTTATCAATTTTTGCAATAATGAAATTCCTAATTATCGTTAGCAACACGTATACTTCCAACTATTTTGTTATTAGTATAAACAAAATATCCTTCTCGTCTCTTCCATTGTTGACTCACATCTCCTAGAAAATACTGCTTTTCCCCAATTACTGTCCAAAAAACCTGAACGCCCGTTTTCTTCATATATTCATTCATAATGTCCCGACGTATAACCACCTCAGTATATTCATTTCCTAAAAGAGATAAATCCAATGCGGCTATTTCTTCATCCTTATAATAAATGCCATCCATTTCCTTTTCATATAACTCCATCTCTTGAATAATCTGTCCTGTTGGAATAGCAAATGACGTAGGCTCTCCTTGTGAAGCATCATATTCTTCTTCCCACAAAACATTTATTGCTGCCGGAAAAGCCTTCATATCCCTTTCTGCCATCTCGCTTTCACACGCTCTAAACTCTGCATTATAGCCAGCGCTCCATGCATATTCTCTTGAAAATAATGAATAACAGCTATACATGCCATTAGAATTTTTTCTAACAAATCCAGACTCTATCAGTTCCTGCTCATTATATATTTTTTTTGTTTCTGGCAAAATATACATAGTCGCAATTGTCCATACATGCTGTTCTCCCTTGGAGAATCCAAACGCTGGACATTCTTCTCCTCTTGGTCGAAATATATTTTCTTGATATATATAGAGAGACACCCATTCTTTTCCAAATCCGTCCTTATGTATAAAACGTTCTGGAAAATCCTGAAACATCTGATCTTCTTCCATAATCCATTTTTTTATATCAGTTTCCAAAGCATTTATACCACAAAATTTTTCTTTACCATACTTAGGCATCATTATCTGCGGCATACCATTTTTCACTTTTATCTTAATATTCAATGTAGGATCAAAATCTCTTACATAAGGATTCCATGGTCCTTCATAAACAACTCCAATTTTATCTTTCCAATCCCAACTTTTTATATTATGAATATCAGAAACTCGTGCTAAGATGTTATACATTGTTATCCATTGATATTTCTTACCTATTCGTTCAACTCGTTTTGCATGATGCCTATCATAATTATTCCTATGCTTATCATATTCCGCGAAATATTCAGGATTATACTCCAAATTATTCAATATATACTGTATTGCATAATAATAAATATTTGCCATATCTACATTTACAAAATGCTCTAATGCAGACTGAAAAACATATCTTCCAAAATCACCATATAGTCCCACTCCTTTTACCTTCATATCAAATTTCATCGAAAACAATAAAGGCCATAGACCACTCTCTCGAAATTCTTCTGCACCATAATCAACCTCTTCAACAATTGGAATTGGATTCGATTTGTATGGTGGTCTTATTTTTTCCAAAAGTATATTTCCTACATCATCAGGATATTCGCTGTTAAATCTTTCAATTATAAGTCTTGCATAATCCCTCAATAAAATATCCGGATAAACAATTTCTTTATCAAATATCTCTTTGTATACCCATTCTGCCAAATCTCCAAATTCAGACTTATTCTCCTTCTTTCGTCTCATAACAGCACCAAATACAATTCCATATAAACGCTGAATGATATACGGATCATTGACATCTTTAAATAATTTTAGCAGAAGAATGCAAACTGAAAAATGTTCTTTTAGAATTTCAATCATTGCCTTTGAAACTCTATCTCTCAAACTTCGGTTCGACGAAGAAAGCATCCATGCATAAGTCATTAACAGTAAATATGCCTTATGTTCCGACAATCCTTCCAGCATATTACCAGCCTCAATATAATATGCAAGGCTTATCATACGATTACTTTCATCAAACTCATTAACGACCATTGTCCATAGATAATCCCGTCGATTCAAAGGATATTGATTTAACAGCTTTGTTAATCCCAATGCATTTAACTCACTTTTTTCCTTTACTGAATTCTCAATAAAAACGCTCCAAACTTTTCTGCAATCAACTGGATATTTTTTTATTATCTCAATGAAACCATCATATGTAATATTAGAACTTCTCCATATAAAAGACGAATAGTAATTATCTATTAAACGTTTTTTATCCCATTCATCCTCTACTTTATCTATTAGTTCTATAAGCTCTCCCTCATACTTTAATGCATATAGCGAAGCTACCATTGCAAAGACAGATTCATTTCCATAGTTCTTTATACTTCCCTCTTCTATTGCCAATAGATTTTTTTCACAATATTCTATAATTTTTTCCTTGCTTTTTTCTCTTTCAACAATTCGATATGCTCTTAAATAATCTTCCAGTAGATTATAACCAATATAATAATTCTCCTCTTGATTCTGAACAAAAGATGTTAATACTCCCGCCCTCTCTATTGCATTCAGATATCCAATTTTATTAACTACCCCATATATGTTCCAAGCCGTTAACCCTAGCAGTTCCTGTTTTGTCAAAACTCCTGTTTCAGCGGCATCAAGCATTTCATAAATTAATGATTTTAACATACCTGTAGATTCAAATATTCCAGCCTCTTTTGAGCCTTCTCGGTCGGCTTGCTTTAAAACACTATCAATAAGTGCAAGTAATCCTTGTTCTTCACCACTATATGTATTGCAAAACCAAGTTAAGAACAACGGATTGGTCATCTCTGAATGAAGATAATATTCCGGTGAAAACGAGATTCCACATTCGGATAAAAATTCGTATATTCTCTCTGGTGATTCGTCAGTAAAACCTGTATGCCTAATTATTGCAATATCTCCTGATTTCTTCTTGTCTAGCACATTTTGGCTCAATGTTAATTTTTCAAATCCAGTTCTAAGAGAAATGACTAATTTAACGTGACTATACTGTTCCAAAGTAATAATAATACGATTTATTCCATTTATCCATATAGTTCGATTTCTACTTTCATTGATAGCATCAATAAAAATAATCGCATCTTCACCAATAATTTGAGCTTTTTCATCCATAACGGAAATAAGTGATTCAAAGTTTTGCCCAAAGCTTAATCCTTCTAAGTTCTGAATAATTTGATTTTCTATACTTTCATCAGAAATAAATGTTTGTCCCAAAAGCAATAATGTTGGACGACCATCTTCTACCATTCTTTTTGCAGCAGTTGCCAATAGCTGGGATTTTCCAGTTCCCATCTTTCCTGTAATAATAGCAACTTTACAATTAATCATACTAATCTCTGTCTTTGTAATTTCAAGATAAGATGAAGATGATAGTATTCTTTCAATCTCATATTCTTCAGTTCTAAGCTTTTTATACTCCGCGTCGGTACCAGAATATTTCTTCAGTTCTTCCTGTATTGTAGTCAAGCTATTTTTTAACTTTGCAAACTGTTCTGCGCATTCATTTTCAAAACGGCTTTTCCACTCAATTGCTTGCGAGAAATTCTTTACATTCACATACTCCAATGATTCAGCCCATTTAACAAATGAAATAATCTCAGTCCTGTACTTTTCATCACATCTCCATCTTAAATTTTCTAATTCATTCATCAATGCCTCCTTCTTGGCATTAATCTCTGCAATTCCAGCCGTTTCATGCAAAAAAAGTGAAAGTTTTTTCTGCGCTTCTGTATCAATATTAAACAATGCATTATACCTTCTGCCAAGATTCTTGAGACTTAATTCCATATTGTTTTGAAACCATTTATCATCTAAATTATCAAGACCGAAATAGCAAGAAAGTATTGGAGGATAATTCATTGCTTGATCCAAAATTGTCTGTCCAGTAATCAAAACCAAACTAATTCCTACACCCGCAAGTATTTTTTCAATTCTTTGATATGAATTACTCTCTGTCTTAATATCCTGATTGCAATACAAATAAACAATATCCAATATACCTGCATAATTTTCCACTATTTTATTCACTGATTCTTCAATTTTTGCATATCCTATATTCTTATCAAAATGTTTCGCTTGAAAACTAATTTTAGTCCGACCATCTTTTGCTATCACTGGTTCAACCTCTACGCCAGGATGGTTAGGATTAGAGTGAAGAAATATTCCCTCCTGACAAAGTTCTCTTTTAAAAAGAGAACGGCAAAGATTTTCAAATGCAATTTTCTTATCTGCATGAATCGCTTCAAAATGATTCCATGTTAACTCATATTGATTAGCTCCAATCATTATCATCTACCCCACCTTTTTATATAACTTTTATTTTTCTAAATCTCCACCCACTTCTTTTTCTACATCATCTAATAATAAAGTATTTTTTTCAACTGCAGTTCCTATTACTTCTAACCCTTTAATAAGACTTTGCCCTTTTTCAGAATACATAAATTTATTTATTGCAACTGCTGCTGTTCCTACTAAAACTAACATTCCACCTAACACATCCATTATATTCGTTTTATTTGAATAACTACTATGATTTGTCAACAATTTATCATTTATAACTTTATCAAACTCTTCAATAGCGCGATTCAAAACTTTCTGTTCACGAATATATTGTTTATAAGTTAATAGATGATTATGCATTACGTCATTTCTGTAATTTTTTATTTCAAGGAAATGCTCTACTATATAATTATAATTTGCTCCTACAATTTGGTCCCACAAAGTATTCTCCTCTACAGATTCTACTTTTTTTATTAAATCTGCCTTTGTAAGTTTTTGCCCATTAATCTCTTTTACTTTTCCTTGCAAATCACTATCAGTAAATACAGCCTCATATATTTCACCAAAATCAGTCTCCTCCATTTCCTTCTTTATTTTTTGGCCAATTTTAAATGAATTCTTATCTACATTTCCATCCTCAAACAATGCTCTTGATACATATAACGCATATCGTAGTTTTGTTTCAATCTTTACAATTAATGGATAAATTTTTTCACAAAAATACTGTGAACTTTCGCTACTTACTATTTTATATAAATCTGCATATTTATCGCTTATACGTTTTGACAATTGATCTAATTTTTTTGCCTTTTCTTCATCATCCAAATTTTTTTCTGAATCTATACACTCAAATTCATATATATGCACATCAGTATTCGGTATATTAATGTTCCTCTTTTTATAGTCACTCAAATCAAATCCATCAAAAAGTTGTTCTTTAAAAAACATATATTGGTTTTTCATTATTAACCCTCCTATCTATTTCATATACCTATATATTCTCTTAATCTGCATTTAGTTTCATTAATATCTTTTCAATCAGATTAACATACGCTGGCAGCCCATAAAAAAAATTCACAAACGACCAATGCCCTTACGCATCATATCTTTTGTGAACTTCTAATCTCTTTTTATAATATTTACTTAGCTTTTTCATAACTTTTCTCTCCCTCCAAATTCTATATAAATATTATGCAACTCCTTTTTCCAAATTGCAACCTTTTTTAATAAAAACCGTCAAAATCTCCCCTCTTATCAATCTGTTTCACGCCCCAATTCGACAATACTTTCTATGATTCCTGTTTTATACTTATATCTCTATCCTTATATAATTATTTTCCCAGCATAAAAAGAGCACAGAATTTCTTCCATGCTCTTATCTTACAACTTTCATTTATCTAATTTTCTTCCAACTGAACTTTCTCTTCCTTAGCCAAACTCGAAACTGCCTCATTTTTCCCCGAATCCGCAGTATCTTCCGATGCCACCACATCCTCCGGCACATTTTCCTCTTCTAACACTTCTTCTTTCTGCGCTGCATCCTCCGGCACATCTACTTCTTCTAAAACCACACTTTCTTCCTGCACCGCATCTTCCACAACTACTGTCTCGCCCTGCTCTGTATTTTCTGCATCTTCCGTGCCTTCATCCGAAGCCAAAACGCCCTCTTCCGCTTTCTCCTTTTCTTCCGTTTCTTCCACTCCCCCATCCTTCCGGAACTTCTCCCGGAACTGCTCTTTCTTGGCTGCCACAGCATCCTTGAGGGCAAGCTTCTTCTCTTCGCGGCTTTCTAAGGCTTCCTGCTTCTTTGCGTCACGGAGTTTTTGCTGTTCTTCGCGCTGCGCGGCTTTTTTAAGCTCTTTTTCCTGGCGTTGTTCTTCTTTGATGCGGAGCTTCTCGGCTTTATCCTGCTCCTTCTGCTGCAGGCGGTTCTGGCGAAGCTCGTCTTTCGCCTGCTGCTTCTGGCTCTTCTTGACCTGCTTTTTGGCGGAACGCTCGATAGAACGGATCATGCTCTTGGCATCACCGACTCTGCGGCGGGCACTGCGGTATGGATCGTAGAGGAAATAGGATGCTGTGGTAAGTGCCAGCAGCACCAGTCCTACGATAAGGCAGATTGGAAGCAGGAAATCGTAGAAGCCGTACTTTAATTCATAGCCGATAAAGAGAACCAGCATCACCGGGAAAACTACTGCAGAGAAAATATCGCAGATGAGTCTCCAGAGAAAGAAGCACTGCTTCTGGTGCACAAAAATGGCTGCCTGCACGCCGGTAAAGAACATCAGCATCAGACAGATTTGTGATGTGATTCCATGTAAAAAGCCTACAAAGACGCACAATGCCAGTGAAAAGAAAAACATGGCAAGGGCGTAGCCTCTGCGGTATGCATATTTGTATTCCCGCATTCCCTCGCGCTTATCTGCACTCAGGTCATGAATTTCATATACCCGGTCATTGACCCGCTCCTTCATGTCCTCCCGGTATTTGCGGCCTTCTCTGGCATGTGCCATATTTTCGTCCATGTCTTCGTCCAGTTCCTGCAACATTTTCTGTTCCATAAAAATCTGCTGCAGCAACTCATCTTCCCGCTCTCTGCGCTTTGTGATTTCATCCTGAATCCAGCTTGCCTTCTGCATCTGGAGACTCTCTTTCATCCATTGTTCCTTTTCCATATTTTCACCCATAGCTGCCTTCTCCGTTTCGTACGCTTCCATTCTGTTCTATTTCTAATCAATCAAATCATTCTGAAATCTCGACAAATGCTCATAAGGAAGAATCAGTCTTCCCCGGTATAAGCCGCAGCCGTCATTCATCAGGCTGTTGCTTACTGCTGTAAACATGTCGACATCCACACCGGAAAGCTCCAGTTCCTGCAAACGCCTGCACCGTTCATAAGCTTCATCAAAATAAATGCATTCTCCCTCCGGGATGGTATCCCGGCGTGCTCTGGATGCTTCCTGCTTTTTCTCATAATTAATATGATTGGCGGAACCGATTTCTGCAATGTCATCCATCTGCTTTGTGCGAAGCTGCATTTCCACATAACATCTCGCACTGTTATCATAAAAAGTAATATGTAAGGATTTGTAATCGTCCTCCTTTTCGCTGGTGATATAATCCCGGTAATATGGTTTTACAGCATCATCCAAAAGCGGGGAACTGCTTCTTAAGACACCGCCTGTCGGCTCTGCCGTAAATCCACGCTCCTCTAAAAACTGTGACAGCACATTTGCAATCTGATAAAGGTGCTTTAATTCCTCTTCTTCGCGGTTCTCATGATTTTTCAAATGACACCGTGGCATGGAAATCACAATCCGGTATGCAATCAGATCACGGAAGCAGTTCAGCTTTTCCTTTAATTCTGCAATGTCCGGATAGCTTTTATGCTTTTTATAATAATCATAAATGTACTCTACAATATAGCCGTTGAATTTGCCCTCCGCACGAATCAGTGACTTGATTCTTCCTTTAAAAGTAAAGGAAAGATAAGGATATTCCATTGCCATATATTTGTAGAACTCACGGATTTTCTGGGACTGCGCTGTCAGGAAATCATTGTGCTCTAACAGTTCCATAATCTGAATCAGGAAATTGCAGTGCACCAGATCCACTTCATTTTTTGATACTTTTGCGGATGCCCGGAGGTCCTGCGTATACTTTTTCAATATCCGGAACACCGTTGCTCCGGAGTATAAGTAATCATTTAATGTAACCATTTTCCCTCGCTAAAATATCTTTTTATTTCAAATACTCTGCCAGTTCATATACCCTGTTTCTTGTTAATTCTGCCGCCTTATCATTTTCCAATAATGGCTGAAGGCTTCCGCCCTCGGCATCTTTGCCGGCTTCCTCTACTGCACTGTCTTTTGTCTTAATCCAGTCACGCTCTTCCTGGGTAAGAGTCGTCATAGTGTCCTCATCCAAAGTCTCTTTTAAACGGCTCCAGATAGAATTCAGCTCATTATCCCACAACTGATACAACTGCAGAGACAGGGTATTCATTTCCTGCTGTGCCAGTTCTCCACTGGAAAGGTCTTCCTGCATGGCTGCTGCTTTCTCCTCGATTTTCTGCAATTCACTCTCTATGGATACATCGGAAGTTGTGGTTTTATCATTTACCGTAACCTTATCTCCACTCGGTCCTAAAAAGGTATCAAAGGTCAGCGTATTAAAAATTGCATAGAATGGAAGCGTCGTATCCTCATCGGTAAGACCAATGGATGCCCAGTCCAGGAATCTTTCCGGCAATTCATCTAACGGTGCACCCGGCAGATAAATATATAAATCATAAACCTCTTCCAACCCAGCCGGTCCCGTGTAAATATATTTCACGCCGCCTTTAATTTCCGTGTCGCCTTCTGTTTCCTTCGTTGCAATATCCTCCAACTGCATCTCATAGGTATAATCATTTATCTTTTCCGGCCGGGTGAATTTTCCATAGAAATCACAATAGTAAAGGGTTCCATTTGGATATCCATCCCCGCTATCTCCCGCATCTGCATCATGATAATTTCCCACAAAAGAGCCATCCTCGGATAAAATCAATGTAGAATCCCATGCACCGGCTCCGCTGGTAAACATAAAGCTTTCTCCTGCAAGCTGTGCAAAAATGTCATCTTCATCCACATTTTCCGTTTCTGTCTCCTCTGTCACCTCTTCTGAGTTTTCCGTTTCTTCCGTCTCAGTCTCTGCCTCTGTTTCTGTGGTCTTTTTCTCCGGCTCCACGACTCTGCTTCCGCAAGCCGCAAACGTTGACATTCCCAACGCTGCACTTAATATCATTACTAAAAACTTTTTCCCTTTCACAAACGAATCCTCCTGATGTTCCTTTTCGTTTCTCGCCCCTTTTTTATCTTTCTATTATTCTAAATCAAAGACATCCTGGTTTCTTCCCCGTTCTTTTGCAGCATAGAACTTCTCATCCGCTAAGCGGTATAATACCGTAACAGCAATCCCTTCTGTATAATGCTGTACTCCACTGCTGAAAGAACATTCGATATTCTTTTCATGCTTTGTAAATTCTTTATATTCCCATCTTATATGCTCTAGCATTTTACCGATTTCATCCGTGTTCATCCCCTTTAAAACCAGCATAAATTCTTCTCCGCCAAAGCGTACTGCAATCCCTTTATTCTTTACATGCTTTGTTAAAAGTCTTGCAAATTCCACCAGAATAATATCTCCAAATCCATGTCCGTATGTGTCATTCACATGTTTAAAGAAGTCAAGGTCAATCAGTACCGCATCAAATTCTTCCTTCTCATCCAGAATAAGGTCTCCCAGATACTGATTTAAATAACGACGATTATAGATTCCGGTCAGTGCATCTTTATCTGCGGCATCTTTCAACTGTTCATTCAACTTCTTTACTTCTTCTTCCTGTCTCTGTCTCTGCATCTGAAGCAGGATAGAAATTAAAAAGACACAAAGTAAAACGATAAGCAGGGAACAAAGTGTGCTCTGCAGCACGACTTCTTTTGACAGTTTTTCACTTTCCAGCGGTCTCATATAGGCTAAAATAACTGCTGCCACATCTGCTACAATTACCACGCCGGCAAACCGGATTGCATTTCCGGTTGGAATAAAAATCGCAATTGCTACCATCGCAAGTACCATGTATACAATCGTTCCCGTCTGATATATATAATACAGTGCCGGAAATTCCACAAGGCTTAATACTGCTATCATCAAATAAGACGCATAACGTATCTGTCCTTTTTTAATTCCAATGAAACTTCCTGCGACCATAAGTAACATACAGATTCCGCAGAAAATCGTTGTTCCGCTCCATCCGAAAATCAATGCATTTCCAATAAATCCTGCCAGATTTCCGATACAGCTTCCCATTGCCAGCACATAAAACTGTCTGCGGCTCACATCAATCGAAGTATCAAATAAAAAATTCATCTTCCCTCTCCCATTTTATGAAAATAAGTTTTTCAATTCATCCAGTGTATTTACACATATCGTAAGTTTCTTTTTTAATTCATCATCTGGCTGTGTCTGATCCGGAACCATTGCCACCTGACAGCCTGCCCGACAAGCACTCATAATCCCATTGGGCGAATCCTCCACCGCAAGGCATTCTTCCGGAGCAAGTCCAAGTTGTGCACATGCAAAAGTATAGATATCCGGTGCCGGCTTTCCGTGTTCTACCATGGTTGCACTGATGATTTCATCAAAGTACGGATATAGTCCTATCTGCTTTAAATATCTTTCTGTCCGTTCCATGTCGGTTGCCGTTGCAACTGCCCGCCGGATTTTCTTTTCTTTTAAGAAATTCAATAACTCAATAGCTCCTCTTTTTATCTCAATACCGTTCTTTGCAAGATATTCCTCCATCAATTCCTTCCGGTAAGCCCGGATAGCCGGATAGTCAAGATTCTCATCTGCAAACATTTCCTTTAAATGCGTCGGTGCAAAGGGTTGTCCTAAGGAACGCATGGACAATGCCTGCTCATCACTCATTTCATAGCCAAAATGCGCCATTGCCTTAGGCCAGCAGATTCTATAATATTTCTCTGTATCAATGAGTGTTCCGTCCATATCAAATAAAACTGCTTTTATCATATTACATTTTCTTCCTGCCTTTTTCATTGACTAATTTGCCATCCCCACTACCACAGTTACCGAAAAAAGATTTTCTTCCTGTTTCAGAAAAACATCCCCGTTCATTTTATGCATCAGCTTTCTGCATATATAAAGCCCCAGTCCGCTTCCTTCCTGGCTTCCTGCATTGGAGCCACGATAGAAGCTGTCAAAAAGATGCGGAAGTTCTTCTGCCGGAAGAACTTCTCCTGTATTTTCCACGGTAATCAGCACACAGTCTTCTTCTTTTGAAATTGATATACCAATTTTTTTGCCACTACCATATTTTATAGCATTTTCTATGATATTCTGCAATACTTCCAGCAAACGTTCTGTATCTGCTTTCACCAGAAAATTCTGATACTCCCCCATGTTAAACCCTATATGAAGCTGTGAAAGTTTATCTTTATAGTATACTGTATCTCAACAGACATTTCCGATGGCATGCCTTCTTCCGTAAGTTCTTCTGCCAGGCATTCTAATTCTTTTGCCAAATCCGCCCGGGTCTTTCCTGCCATATTCTCCATTGTCTGTGATACATCTGATACATAGACATCACTTTCTTTTCCAAATGTTGTAATCAGATTCTTACTTTTCATGGTATCTGTTGTAATAACCACTCCCAGCATAAAAACGGAACAGAGGAAAAAGGACAATATAATCGTAAGGAACCGTCTTGGACTGCTTAAAATATCATTGACTGCCAGATACCAGGTACTGTTAAAACGGCTTTTTCCCAGCCGGTAAATGGATTTCTTTTTAAAGCGTTCTCCGGACTGACCGTTTCGGATGGCATCCACCGGTGTCAGCTTCTTTACTTTTCCGGTACACCGGTATGCAAACCAGATGGTAACTGCAATAACAATGACTGCTCCTATGAAATTTACCGTAATGGCATGACTGTTTCCCAACATCATATTTTCTGTCACAGACTGCAGCAGCATATTGCCAAATGGGATGCTTGCCAGGAATCCAATTGCTGCTCCCACAACAGCCAGCATCAGATATTTTACAAGATAAAGGCTTCGTATCTTAAAGTCCGTAATTCCGATGGCTTTCATGACACCGATTTCCCGGTACTCTTCTGTCACCGTAAAAGTAATCGTAAATTTCAACACTGCAAAGGATACAATCATCAGGCATACACTTAAAACCAGTACCACAAATGCCACAATCATATCCATGACATAACACAATTTAAAAATGTCCCGTCCCCGGTTGAATCGGATGTCGGATGCATTGCTTAATAAAGAGGCTATTTCCGATGGATTGTCTGTGTCAATATAAATGATCTCGCCCCGGTATTCTGCAAGACTTTCATCCGATGCAAATTTCTGATAATCCGCTTCATTTAAAATAAATCTTTTATTTCCCATAAATTCAGAACCCAGCAGCGCATCTTTTGCTTTTCCGGCAATCGTAAGCTCCACACTGTTTTCGCCATGGGTAATCGTAAGTTTATCCCCCTCTTTTAAATCATTTGCATCTAAGAAATTTCCTGTGACATAGACCTCACCCTCAGGCACTTTTGTAAGCTCCTTATTATCCTTTGTGAAAAAATGTATCTCACTTTCGGAAATGGATTCTATGATCATTGCCTTGTTTGCTATATCAAGTTCTTTTCCCTCTGCCTTGATATTCCCCTTGGCTGCATACATAATATGATCCATGCGGTAGTCTTTTACATACTGACAGGTATCCAAAAGCTCCGGCACACCGCCATCCCCCTGCTGGGTCAGTACTACATAATCTCCAATGTCTGCCTGATTAAGATAATAATCGGTTCCATTTACTACCGTCAGTACATTGTTCAGCCCGCTTGCCACAAACATGGCAGCTAAAATAATAAACAGCAAAATTACAATATTAATTATTTTCTTTCGCTTTAAGTCTTTGCGTAAGATATCCCAAAACATCTTCTGCTCCTTTCTATCCTCTTAGTATACCTCAACTACGCGAAACGTGCTTTGCGATTTTCTCGCTACTCGTAACAAAGAATGTGCCTTGGCACATTCCTGCGCCTGCGGCGGTCGCTTGCGACATCTACCTTATACGCCGCAGTGTGCACCCTCGCGTTTTTTTACTTTGCAGGCAATTTCCTGTAAAGAAAAAAAAAGAACCGGCAAAGTTTTATTTCCTTTGCTGGTTCTACTATAACGAATCAATTATTAAAGAATCCTTAAATCTGAAAATTCTTATTTCATGCTTTCTTTTAAAATAAATGCCATCAGAAGTGCATCCGGTCCGATATGGGTTCCGATTGCCATTCCAACTTCATGTAAGCTGCTTTCTGTCAGGGAAAAAGCATCCATGGTTTCTTTCCGGAATTCCTCTCCCATCTCCGGGTTATTGCTGTGAGCAAATTCTACCGGCATGCAGCTATCCACTTCTCCTTTTTTCAAAAATGCCTGCATTCCGCTTTTGGCTGCCTTCATGCCGCGGGCTTTGGAATATCCTTCAATCTCTCCATTCCGGAGCAGCAGCACCGGCTTGATTCCCATTACATTTCCCACCGCTGCAACTACCGGAGAAATACGTCCGCCCTTTTTCAAATATAATAATGTGGACGGAACACCGGTAAGATAGGTGCGGTTCTTTACTTCTTCCAAGATTCCTGCAATCTCTTCTGCACTTTTGCCTTCTTCTTTTAACTTCACGGCATACTCCACCAGAAGCCGCAGGGATAAGGATGCCTGCAGGGAATCCACGATATATATCTTTTCATATCCGCACATTTCCTTCGCCAGCACTGCCCCATTATAAGTTCCCGAAAGCTTCGAGGAAATAAGAATCACCAACACTTCTTCGCCTGCTTCTTCTGCCGCTTCATACTTTTCTAAAAATGCTGCCGGTGATGGCTGGCTGGATACCGGAAGTTGTTCCTCGCTGCGCAGTTTCTCATAAAATGCTTTGAAATTCTCTTCTGTATTCCGGTCGAATATAACATCTGCAAAGTTTGCCGAAATCGGCACCAGATCCACGCCCATTGCCTTTGCTTCGATTTCTAATATATCAGATCCTGTATCTGTAATTATCTTCATTTTCGTCTCCATCTCTTGACTGTTGTCTGTATCTATGCCACACTATATGTGAGATAATTTATATCACATTGTTGTGGCTGCATAAGTAGCATTGTAGCATAGTTTTCCCTTTTTTCAACGGTTTGATGTGAGACATTTTATATCATTTTGTATCATGATACGGATGTGGTGCCGGCGGGTGGGACAGAATATGATATTCGTTTCTTACGATTTGCATTTGATATGTGCATTGGTTCATTACGCAAAGAGCGTTATTTTTCTTAGCACTGTATTTTTCTTGCTGTCAGGCTGTCCTTTCCGTTGCTTTGACCGGATGCCGGCTCTGTCCGTCTGATGCGGATACCACATTCCGTCTGAAAGAGACGCTAAGAATTCCGTTAAAGTTTCCGTATCTTCCGGCACCCGGCACATATTCGCATCCATGCTTAAGATGTGCCTCGCTGGCACGTCCCTATGCCAGCGTTGCCGGTTGCTGCCGGAATTCTAAGCGTCTCTAACAGACTGCATATATCGTATCCGCATTCAGGCGAACAGGGTCCGGCATACTGTCAAGCATTGGAAAGACAGGCTTTATCGGCAAAAGAAAAATGCAGTGCAAGAAAAACCGCTCTTTGACGTTAGAAGCAATGTATGTATCAAATACAAATCGTAATAACAAATATAAAGCGACTGTCCCACCCACCAGCACACATCCATAGCACATACGAACAGGAGCATTTAAATGAAAGAAACAGACAAACGATACGAAGCAAACCGCCAGGTAAAATTAAAGATTGCCCGTGCCCTGACCAAACTCATGGACACCAAAGCATTTTCCGATATATCCGTAACCGATATTATTAGCACTGCCGGAGTAGCAAGAGCTTCCTATTACCGGAATTTTCATTCCAAGGAAGAAGTGTTGATTAAAATTACGGACGATATTATGGAAGAATACCGGAAGAGGGCAGAAAAGCTTGAAAATGACTTTTTCAGCTATGAGGCAATTTTACTGATTTTCCGGTATTTTAAGACTTACAAGAAATTTATTTTAAGTGTATATAAGGCAGGTCTTGCATACATTTACTTAGACCTTTTTGATCAGGAATTAGAAAATCATATGGGTGACATGCCTTATAATGATATTCACCGGTATAAAGTCTACTTCTATTCCGGTGCGCTCTATAATGTTTTCTTAAAATGGCTGCAAAACGGAATGAAGGAACATCCTTCCGCTATGGCTTCCATGGTGACGGAAATGTTAGAACAGGGAGCCTATCCGCTAGCTTAACTGCCAGCGGACATGGCTTCCTTCTTCATCTTTTGTAATAAGAAGCTGGTCTTCCATTTCCTGTTTTAATTCTGTTACATGGGAAATGATTCCAATAAGCTTTGAGCCGCCTGCCATCTCTTTTAATACCCGGACTGCCTGCTCTCTTGCATGCTCATCCAGGGAACCAAATCCTTCATCAATAAACATCATATCAAGATGTATGGCAGCAGAATTTTCCTGAATCTCATCTGCCATGCCCAGTGCCATGGATAACGCCGCCATAAAGGATTCTCCTCCGGAAAGCGTACGGACTTCCCGCTCTTTTCCGGTTACATTGGAATATACCATAAGGTCAAGTCCCTTGTTCTTTCCGATTGCAGCCTTCTTCTCATCAAACATTCTAAGTTCAAACTGTCCTGCTGACATTTCTTCAAAACGGCGGTTTGCTGCATAAAGAATCCGCTCCAGATAATAGCGTTGCACAAAGGTCTCCAAATCCATACGGCTGCCGGACACATTTCCGGAAATGACAGTATAAAGCCGTGTTATACGGTTGTGCTGCTCTAATACCTGCTGCCGCCCGCTCCATATTTCCTCTACCGCTTCTAAGATTTCCGTATCCTTCTGATTAGAAATCTCCCACTCATTGGCCGCCCTGCCTGCAAGCTTACTCTGCTCCTCTGCTGCCTTAAGTTCCTCTGAAAGCTTCTCTACGTCCGGTTTTTCTTTCTCTCCTACAGTTTCTTTCGCTGTCTCATAGCGGCTCTGATACATCGTCTTCTGATTCTGATAATCTTCCCTTTTCTGCCGCATCGCTTCCATGGCATCTATCGAATACTGCTCCACCAGAGTCTGCCATTCCAGTTTGGAAATATCTTTTTCTTCTATATATAAATCATATTTTTGCTGCTTGGCTTCTGCTTCCTTTTTCCGTTCCGGAAGTTCTCTTTCACAACGGACAATGCCTGTCTGTGTACCGGTTTTCTCTTCCTCTAAACGGCTCTTTTCTTTATCAGCCTTTGCATATGCACTTTCTGCAGAAGCCTTCTTCTGCTGTGCTTCTGCCAAGACTTCATCCGCTTCTTTTTCAGATGTATAGTCAAGGGTGCGGTTCCGCTCTGTGTAAGCTGCCTGACAACGGTCAAACTGCTCTTTTGCCAATAGCTTCTTTTCTGTTGCTTCTGTCTCTTCTTTTTGAAGTGCAATCTTTTTTGCTTCTGCCTCTTCTAATTTATGAGACAATTCCTTCTTCTTTTTTATCTCCTGAGAAAGTGTTTCTTCTTCTTTTGCAAGCTTTTTCTTTTGTGCGACAAGCCACGGTTCTATTTCATTATCGGCTGCCGGGTTTGCTTCCTTTCCAAAGTCTTCTATTTTATTCCGGCACTTTTCCTTTCTTTCTGCCAACTCTTTCTCCCTGTTCTCTCTTCTTACGTGGCATGCACCGGCTTCTGTAGATGCCGCTTCCTGCTTCTGCTGTAACTTTGCAATCGTTTTTTCTAAAGCTTCTAACATTTCCCGGCTTAATTCTTCCTGCATTTCTACCGCAATGCATGGCTTTGGATGTTCCATGGAACCGCAGACCGGGCATGGCTCTCCCTCTTTTAATTCCTTTGCTAAAATACCTGCCTGCGCATCGAAAAACCGCTTACGATATGCTTCGTATTCCTGCTGCTTTGCCTGATACTGTCCGGATGCTTCCCGATAAATCTCTTTTGCATGTTCCTCCTGTTTCTTTTCTTTACCAAGAAGCTGCTTTGATTCTGTAATCTCTGCTACGGCATCTTCGATTTCTGCAAGAGCATTTTTCTTTCCGGTAATCTGTAACTGCCTTACTTCAATTTCTTCGAAGGCTTCTGCTTCTTTCTTCCACTGCACGATATTCTGCTCTAAGACAGTGCTTTTTTCTTTTGTCTCTTTTTCCGTCTCTTCCGCCTGCTGCAAAGCATCTTTACTCTGCTCTACTTCCTGTGCGGCTTTTCTTATTTCTTTCAATGCCGCTTTCGTGCGATTTACTTTTTCTTCTATAATACTGTAATTCTTCTGCTGTGTTTCCTTTTCCGCCTCTGCTAAGTTTCTTTCCTTTTCTGCCTCTTTTAAAGCTTTCTTTATCTCCGGCAGCTTTTCTTCTAATTTCTGCTGTTCTGCCTTTAAATTCTCCAGCCTCTTTACCGCTTCTTCATACTGCTGATAGAGCTGCTTTGCATCATAGGCAAGCTTTATCATCTGCTCTAACCGGGCAGTCTCTTTTATCTCCTCTTCCGCTTCAAAAAGGCGTGCTAACTCCCGCTGTGCTTCTTCCATCTGGGTAAAGGATTTTTGCAGATTTTCCGCTTCCTGCAACGCACTCCTGCAATGCTCCCGCAGTTTTTCCGCTTCTTTTGCCTCCTTCTTTTTCTTCTTTCCCTCTTCCTTAAGATACTGGCACAATTGCTGCATCAATTCTAAAAATCGTTCCATCTCCGGTGCTTTTGCATCCGCCTGCTGCATCTTCTTTTTCAATGCCAACAGGGCTTCGGCTTCTTCAAAGGCTTCCGGTATGTCCGCATTCTCAGCTTTGGCATGAAACTTCGTACGGATTGTGGCAATCTCTGCATCTAATTTTCTTTTCCGGTCCCCTAATTCATTGGCAATCTTTTCATATTTTTCTGTGTGGAATAATTTTCGGAAAATCACTTTTTTCTCATCTGATTTTGCCCGGAGCAGTTCCATAAATTCTCCCTGAGCAATCATTGCCACCTGCATAAACTGCCCCTTGTTCAGCCCGACAATATCAATGATTTTCTGATTCGTTTCCTTTTGCGAATAAACGATTTCATCCGGCATGATTAAGGTAACGGATTCGCTTTCTTCTTTTTCACCGCTTCCCCGCTTCAATGGGCGGACATGTCTTGGCACACGGCGCACTGTATAGACGCCGCTTTCTTCTGTTCCTTCACAGAATTTCAATTCCACATAAGGCTCTGCGCCTGCTGTGGCAAACTGACTCTGCAGCTCTGTTCCACTTTTTTTATTAGCTGTGGAACTGGCTTCTCCATATAACGCAAAGGCTATGGCATCAAAAATAGTGGACTTGCCGGAACCGGTATCTCCGGTAATCAGAAATAAATTCTGGGATGGTTTTCGAAAATCAATTTTCGTCCGGTCTCCATAGGACCCAAATGCCTGCATTTCCAAGGTTAATGGTCTCATAACTCACTCTCCTCCTCTACTTTATTGATGACTTCCTTAAGAATTTCTCTCTCTTCCTCGTTCATCTCTCCAATAAACTCACAGCATAGCGAAAAGGCATCAAGCTCTGCCTCATGCCGGAATTTTTCCATTTCATAATTGGCTTTGTGCAGCGTTTCTCTTCGGATTTCCAGCAAATTGGGAAATGCATGACGCAGCCGGTCCTGCATGTCAAAGACATTGACATCCACCTTATCGGTAAGAATCACAGTTACAAAATTATCGGATGGCTGCTTTAATACTTCTTCTAATTCTCCTTCCACAATACGCACCTGACGCAGTGGTTTTAACGGAATTACTCTGGTGGAAAGCTTGCCCTTTTCTTCCAGTTCCACCATAATAATGCCCTTTTTCTGTCCCGCTTCACTGACGGAGCAGGCAAGAGGTGTTCCACAGTAACGATAACACTCTTTTCCCACGGTCATAGGCTTATGAATGTGTCCCAATGCCGCATAGTCAAACCGCTCCAACACATCCGCAGACACTTCATCAATATTTCCCACGGTGCGGATTTCGGAATCCATCCGCTCGACATCCTCTGCCGCTTTTCCTGCCGGCAGATAGAACTGGTGGCTCACCAGCACATTCCGCTCTGCTTCATTTACATTTTCTCTTTCCAGAAGCTTATGCAAAGTTGCATCATAAGAAAGATTGTTGTCATTTTCATCCGTTCCCACAATCTGCTTTACCATAGACGGCTTCACAAATGGCAGAAGATAAAAATTCACTTTTCCATACTTATCCGTCAATGTCACTTTCTCAATGTATTCCTCTTTCGTCTCAGGCGGCTTTCCTATCATATATAAATGCTGTCTTGATAAAATGCTTCGAAAACAGTTCACTCTTGGTGCGCTGTCATGGTTTCCACTAATCATCATAAGGACAGCCTCCGGCACCATCTCCGTCATTTCATTGATGAAACGGTCAAATACCTCTACTGCCTCTGCCGCCGGCACTGCTTTATCATAAATATCTCCTGCAATCAAAATGGCATCCGGTTTTTCTTCTCCGGCCCGCTCTACAATCTGATGCAGGATATATTCCTGGTCTTCCCTTAAATCATGATTCATTAATTTCAATCCGATGTGAAGGTCGGATAAGTGAAATATCTTCATAGCCCATGTGCTCCTTTTCTATACAAGATTATCCTACAAAGTAAGATTATATTTTTCTCTATCTCTCCTAGGGCAGAATATATCCGAATGCATCTGCTACCGTTCTTTCTGGTATCCCTAAGCGGGTATCTGCACAAACTTTTATTGATGGATAGCGGGCAAAACTCGCATCGTATTTTCCTGCTAAATATAAAGAATCAAGCTCAGACATTTGCCCGGCATCCATTTGTTTGCTGCGATACCCGCCAAGGGATACACACGAAAGAACGGTAATGCAGATGCATTCCGATATATTCTGTTCCAATAGAGATAGCCAAGTCCAACTCTTACTTTGTATTATAGCTTGTCTGGGGTTCTGCCGCAACGGACTTCTGCAGAATTATATGGCAGCATTTTTAAGCAGGAGGCTAATTCTTTAGGTGGAAAATCTTTCAACTTCCTTCACTTCACAAAAATTTCGCAGTTTTTTTATTGATTTTATGACTTATTTATGTATAATAATTATGATGACGTAACTAGGATTTATAGTTTCTCAGTCAAGATATCATAAAAACCTGCTTTTTGCGGGCGATTATCATATTACTATATTTAAAGGAAAGAGGTAAAAAACAAAATGGCAGAAATCAATTTAAGCAAGTATGGCATTACTGGAACAACAGAAATTGTCTACAACCCATCCTACGAAACATTATTCGCAGAAGAGACCAAGCCAGAACTGGAAGGCTATGAAAAAGGTCAGGAAAGTGAACTTGGCGCAGTCAATGTTATGACTGGTATCTATACAGGTCGTTCCCCTAAAGACAAATTCATCGTTATGGACGAGAACTCCAAAGGCACTGTATGGTGGACATCTGATGAATACAAGAACGACAACCATCCAGCATCTGAGGAAGCATGGAGCGCCGTAAAAGACATCGCTATCAAAGAGCTTTCCAACAAAAAACTTTATGTAGTAGATGCTTTCTGTGGTGCTAACAAAGATACCCGTATGGCTATCCGTTTCATCGTAGAAGTAGCTTGGCAGGCACATTTCGTAACAAATATGTTCATCCAGCCTACTGAAGAAGAATTAAAGAACTTTGAGCCGGACTTCATCGTTTACAATGCTTCTAAAGCAAAAGTTGAAAACTACAAAGAATTAGGATTAAACTCTGAGACAGCAGTAATGTTCAACATTACAAGCCGTGAGCAGGTTATCGTTAATACATGGTACGGCGGAGAAATGAAAAAAGGTATGTTCTCTATGATGAACTACTATCTTCCATTAAAGGGCATCGCTTCCATGCACTGCTCTGCTAACACAGATATGAACGGTGAAAACACCGCTATCTTCTTCGGACTTTCCGGAACAGGTAAGACAACCCTTTCAACCGATCCTAAGCGTCTCTTAATCGGTGATGACGAGCATGGCTGGGATGACAACGGCGTATTCAACTTCGAGGGTGGATGCTATGCTAAGGTTATCGACCTTGACAAAGATTCCGAACCGGATATCTACAATGCGATCAGACGTGACGCTCTTCTTGAGAACGTAACATTAGATGCTAACGGAAAAATCGATTTTGCTGATAAGAGCGTAACAGAAAACACCCGTGTATCTTACCCAATCAACCACATTGAGAACATTGTCCGCCCGATTTCTTCTGCTCCAGCAGCTAAGAATGTCATCTTCCTTTCCGCAGATGCATTCGGAGTACTGCCTCCAGTATCTATCTTAACTCCAGAGCAGACTCAGTACTACTTCCTGTCTGGATTTACAGCAAAACTTGCTGGTACAGAGCGTGGAATCACAGAGCCTACACCTACTTTCTCAGCATGTTTCGGACAGGCTTTCTTAGAGCTGCATCCTACAAAATACGCTGCAGAGCTTGTTAAGAAAATGGAAAAGAGCGGAGCTAAGGCTTACCTCGTAAATACAGGATGGAACGGAACCGGAAAACGTATCTCCATCAAAGATACCCGTGGTATCATCGATGCTATCTTAAGCGGAGCTATCTTAACCGCTCCTACAAAACAGATTCCATTCTTCAACTTTGAAGTTCCTACAGAGCTTCCAGGTGTTGATTCAGGCATCTTAGATCCTCGTGATACTTACGCAGATGCTTCTGAATGGGAGACAAAAGCATTAGATCTTGCTGACAGATTCATCAAGAACTTTGCTAAATACGAAGGAAACGAAGCTGGTAAAGCTCTTGTTTCTGCAGGTCCTCAGAAATAATTTTCCTGATAAGGAAATCAATAGAAATGGAAAACCGGATGTGATTCCACATCCGGTTTTCTTTATCTGCTTTTTTATTTTGCTGCCAGATCCTTTACTACTTCACCTGCGATAATCAGTCCAGCGACAGATGGCACAAATGCCACACTGCCCGGAATATCACGCCGCTCCGTACATTTATGAGCTGCTCCGGGTGGACAGATACAGTTGGTTCTACAGCTGATTGCCATATCTTCAACTGGTCTGGTTGGCTGCTCTTCGGAATAAACCACCTTAAGCTTCTTTACGCCACGTTTCTTTAACTCACGGCGCATTACTTTTGCCAGCGGGCATACCTTTGTCTTATAAATATCTGCCACACGGAACTGACTGGCATCTAACTTATTTCCGGCTCCCATACTGCTGATAATCGGCACATTCATCTCCTGTGCCTTCATAACCAGTGAAATCTTCGCTGTTACCGTATCTACTGCATCTACGATATAATCATACTCTTCAAAAGGAAATTCATCCGCATTTTCCGGCAGGAAAAAGCATTTATGCACTTCTACCCTGGCATCCGGATTAATCTCTAAAATACGGTCTTTCATGACGTCTGTTTTATATTTTCCAACGGTCTTTCTGGTTGCAATAATCTGACGGTTGAGATTCGTCAGGCATACCTTGTCATCATCAATCAGATCAAAAGCTCCAACTCCGCTTCTTACCAGTGCTTCGCAGACATATCCACCTACTCCGCCAATTCCAAATACTGCAACCTTTGCATTCTTTAATTTTTCCATTGCTTCTTTTCCAAGCAATAGTTCGGTTCTTGAAAACTGTGTCAGCATCTTCTATCTCCTCTTCTTTGACTACGCTACATTTTACCGCGTCCTTATGTTCTTTGCAACAGAAAAATGCTGCACTCCCATTTCTGAAAGTACAGCATTCTTATTTTTTATTTCATGACTTTTCTATTTCCGATATATCCCTTTTCACTTATTTCATACGGCGTCCTGCATTTAATCTGCCATATGCTCCCGCAGCTACTCCTGCCGCTGCAATCAGTACAAGAAGATACAGGAATATCTGATTGTCGTCTCCGGTTTTAACCTGTGTGCTGCTATCAGATGTTGCTGCTGCCGGTGTCTGTACCGAAGATGCACCCGGCAATGTTGTAACAACATTACTTCCGGCGGTTAATGTCGTTCCATTATTATTTTCATTTGGCGTGCTTCCACCTGGTGTATTTTCCAGATTATTTCCGCCGCCCGGGTTTGACGGGTTTAAGCTGTCGGAAGAAGGAAGTCCTTTTTCTACTACAATCTGTGTTGCAGAAGACGCATAATAATTGCGTGTTTCCTGATAACGTACCAGATAAGTTCCGTCAGCAAGTCCGGTCAATTCATTTTCTGTAATTGCGGTATAGGTAGTTCCATCAATACTATATTCCATTTCCGCATTCACACCACGAATCTTTCCATCATTTTTGCCATCAATGGTTTCTGCTACTGCGGTAAGTCCTGTTGGTGCTCCACGATGTGCTTTGGTAATGCTGAAGTATTTTGTTACACTGTCTAAAAAGCGGGAACCGCTGATAATTGCTGCAGCTGTATCACCCACTTCAATATTGTCAATATAAGTAACCGTAAAATCCCTTCCTTCAGTTAATGTCATTCCATCATACGTTACGGTTACAGTCGGCTCTTTTCCTGTGCCATCATAGACAAAGGCAGCCGGGTTTAAAGTAATGTCCGCTTCTGCCAGCTTCTTATTACGAAGCACCAGATTTTGGGCACGATTTCCGGATTCATCCAGTACTGTAATATCAGTATCAACAAAAACTGAATATCCGAAAGGAATTAATTTACCTAATGCCTGTTCCATTGCTGGTACATTTTTATATTTTGCCAGACCACTTATCATGTTTTCTACTGTAATTACAGAATCGTCATCCGGTGCTATTGTAATCATTTCTACAAAGAATGAGCAAGGGGATGCCTGTGAACCTACATGAAGTCTACTGCTCTTTAATTCCAGGCCACCATTTGCAGTCCAACTTATCTCATGGATATCCGCTTCCACATTTTCTAATGTACATTTATCAGAAAGACTAGTATTTGCATCATTGAGCATTCTCAGGTTAAGCTTTCCATTGGAAACGCTTAAGTGATTCATGATATTGAATGCATCTAATGTTAAACTCTTCCCATTTAAATCAAGATTTACAGCCTTATATACAGAGGATAAATCAATTGTTTCACTGCTGTTCTTATAATCAACTAATAATTTTACAGTATTGTCTGCATTGGCATTATGGAATGCATCGGATAGGCTGTTATAATTTGTTACATTTCCGCTGGCATCTACAATAGCAGCCACCGGCTCCTGGTCATCACAAACAACACATTTTCCATTGATACGCTTTGGATGCGTACATCCGCTGGCAGTATATACGGTTCCATCTACGATGGCTCCTTTCTTTGTGCCGTCTACAAGCTGGATTACACCTGTTGCAGGAATCCCGTTCACCATGGAAGTTAATGCTGTTCCTTCCGTATTTCTCTTTAACGTAACCGTTCCACCTGCATTCAGGCTGACTGCATTCAAAGTTGAAATCACATATGTGCTGCTTTCCTGTTCTATTGTAATATTCCCATCGGTACTCTCAATACTTCCACCGGCTCCGCCCCAGGTAAGTGATGAATCTGTTGTTCCATTCTGTTTCAGTGTTACATCATTCTTTGCCTTTATATCAAGTTCTGCCATAAACATCGGTACCGGTGCATTAGTTGAAATGCTTACTGCTCCTGCCAATGCCTGAATCGTCAGCTTACCATCTTGCATGACAGGGTTTGCGGTCTGTTCAATTGTAACATCCCCATTGGTTGAAGTTAATCTCACCTGTGGATTACTCTTGCTTGTTATTCCCTTCGCTGATTTTAAAGAAATATCTCCTGCAGCTTCAATCGTAAGATTACTGTCAGTCAACACCCCTGTGCTGGTATTTTCCAGTTTTACCTTTCCACCGGTATTTTTCAGGGTAACATTTTCTGCACTGAAAATTGGATAATAATCAGATGCAGAACTTAATGCAAGGTCTCCTTCTGTCTGTGTCAGGTTCAGTGTGGATACTCCACTGTCAATCATACCACATGGTGCGGTTATCGTAACTTTCTTTCCACTTAAATCAACCACTCCACTGCTCAAAACAATTGGCTCTGAAGACGTTGATGCAGTTTCCAGTGTAATATCACCGGTTGTATCTATCTCAAATCTGCTGCCACCGTTTATTACATTACTATTACTTGTCACCTTAAAATTTCCGGTAAAATCCTTTGTGACAACGGCAGCACCGGTTCCGGCTAACAGAAATGCAGGAGAAGTTCCTTCTACAGTAAAATTTCCTGCTCCGGAAATTGTTAAGTTTCCGCCTGTTACTGTCACCGGATTCGGTCCGGAAGTAGCAATCTCCATATCATTATATACAGTCATGGTTGCCGTATCTTTATCAAAATAAATATAACCACCACTTTCCGGTTCTTCCCCTACTTTATCGACGCCACGAATCGTTGCAGATGGTCCCGGTGTAGAAGGAGGATCCACCGCCTTCACATACCAGCCCGTCTCTAATGTTGTAATTCCTATTTGAACGGATGCCGGCGTATCCTCTGCCTTTACCAATAGTCCGGCAGCATCTCCCATAAATAAGCCTGTCATCATAGCCAATGCCATCAAAAATGCCAGACATCGTTTTTTTCGTTTCTTTCCCATATTTCCTCTCCTTTTTTATTCTATTTCTTTTGTTCACACAGTTTCTATCTTAAGAAAACGCTTAAAATTTTGCAACCAATTCTTCCAAATTGTGATTTTATCTTCCTGATTGTCGATAAAAAATGATTTTTATTTTCTTTCAATATGTTATACTTGTTTCGTATCCGGTGTTTTTTACTTTTTATATACAGGAGAATAATTATGCTGATTTACTTATGCGAAGATTCTGAAAGCGATGCCTTACGGCTGAAACATCATCTGAATACATATGCCACGAAACATCATTGTAATATGGAGATTCTACTTTTTTCTTCGGGCGAAGAGATGATTCAATATTATAAGGAAGAAAAGCGTTATCCGGTTCTGCTGTTTTTAGATATCTATATGAATAACCAGGATGGTGTGGAAACAGCACGTATCCTTCGTTCACTGGGCTATGAAGGTGGCATTATTTTCACCACTTCTTCTACGGAACATGCCATGGCAAGCTATGAGGTAAATGCTCTTTACTATCTGCAAAAGCCTTACTCACACACAGATTTTCTCAATGCCATGAGCCGCTGCGATACGCTTTTAGAGGAATCCAATGAAGTATTTACCTTTTCTGTCCGTAGGAAGGAATATTCTCTTCCTTACTCAGATATTCTCTTTTTTGAAACCGGGCAGCACAATGTCCTGCTGCACGCTATATCAGAGACTTTTACGATTCCCGGAAACCTGACACAGCTTACCGAGGACTTTGCCTCTGTTGCCTGTTTTCTTCCGGTTGGCCGCAGCTATCTGGTAAACCTAAACCATGTCACTGGAATTCTGCAGCACGACCTTATTATGGAAGACCACTCCATTGTGCAGATTCCTTTTCGTAAACGTGACGAGGTAAGCAAGGCCGTTAATAGCTGGTTTGCAAAGCTTGAGAAAGAGCCAACTCCTCCCGGCTTATCCTAAGGCCAGATATTTCCCATGTTTCCAATGTACTCCTATTGCGAAAATGTTACAGACTTGTTACAATTCATTTGTACTTAGCTAAGACATGATTTCAAAGAAAATAAGGAGGACGAAACTATGTGTTTTAATTTCAATAGCTGTTCCGAGTTATTTAACACAATCTGCAAATTATTCAGACTCGGATGTTAATATGTTTTATGCGATTTGCATAATCACCAAAAAGGCTGTAACCCTTGAAAAATCAAGGATTACAACCTTTTTTCTAGTTAAGCTGGCAACGGGAATCGGACCCGTGACCTCCGCACTACCAATGCGACGCTCTACCGACTGAGCCATGCCAGCAATTCTGTCGGAACTAATCCCGACTTGTAATACTATACTATAGAGAGCTATGATTGTCAATACTTTTCTACAGCATAATGTCAGATTTTTCTTTGCTATGCTCAATCTTCATATTTAACTTCCGGAACGGAATTGCAATTACAAGTCCAATCAGAAGTGAGATTATAATATAGATGCCTAAGATGCCAATGCATTTCCAATAAGTCATTCCATACATACCACCGATAGTCTCCCGCAGGGCATCCATTCCATAAGGGAATGGGAAGAAACGGTAAATCCGCTGATAGATTGCCGGCAGTACTTCGATTGGGAAGGAACCGCCTGCTCCTGCTACCTGGATAACCATAATGACTACCGCCAAAGCCTCTCCGACATTTTCAAAGGCTACCGTTAATGCGTACATAAATAAGGTAAATACAAAGCTGCAGCATGCGCAGGCAAGCCAGAATAAGAACGGGTTATGGCATTGTATCTTAATATAAAACAAATCTCCCAGTGCAGTAATCAATGCCTGCACCTGTCCAATCAGGAAGAATGTAATATATCTTCCAAAGAATTTCTGGTAAGGTTTTGCATCCGGTATTTTCTCATCCGGAAGTACCTTTACATGAATGATTGCCACCAGAATCAACGCACCTACCCACAATGCCAGTACCGTATAGAACGGTGACATTGCCGAACCATAATTGAAAATCGGATAAATCTCTTTCGTCTCCATATTGACCGGAGAAGATAAGAAATCTCCTAACAAAGTCGGGTCGGTCTCTAAAATTTTCATCAAAGCCTGATACTGGTCACTGATTTCCAGAGCACTGAGACTTGTAATCACACTGTCAAGTCCGGTCTTCATTTCCTGTGCTGCTGCCAGTGAATCACTTAAGCTTTCATTTCCCTTATCGAGGGTTTCACTATAAGCATCCAACACTTCCGATACTTCATCAAAATCTCCATCGACACCATTTAAAATTGCCTGTGTCTGATTCAGCGACCCCTGCATGGACTGAATGGTTGTCTCCAGCTGACCTTTTACCGAATAGTCAAACGTATCTTTTAAAGCTTTTATTTTGGTCTTACAGGAAGTTATTTCGGTAGATATTTCAGTGTTTAAAGTATCCTTTGCAGTATTTAAATCTGTGACATTATTCTGGACACTGTTTAAATCTGCTTCAATTTTATCTAACTGTGCTTCGATTTCTGCAATCTGACCGGAAACACTTTCATCATCCTTCCAGTCTGCCACACTGTTTTCAAATAACTGACGGATCAGCGGCATCATATTAATTGCGCTCTGCAGTCCGCCGGAAGATAAATCACCATAGTTATCCAACTGATCTAAGGCATTCTGTATCAGCGTATTGATATTGTCAAGGCTGTCGGCTGCTGTATTAAGATTTGCTGAAATAACCTCAGCCAAAGCACTGGCATTAAGGCTGCCGGAATTCAATGCTCCCTGCATGGTATTTACCGTATTCGAACCATCATCTACCATCGTATTCAGATTCGGCAGCATAACCTGTGTCGTATCAATCAGGCTGGATGCCGAATTGGTAATGCTGACAAAAGAATTTAGCAATGCAATATAGCCGTCCAAATCTCCGCTTAAATCATTAAGCTGTGTCAGGAAAAGATTCATCATAGAGCCGGAATCCATTCCATTTTCTACCATGACATCATTTACCTTTAACATGACTTCTGCCAGAGTGCTGACAAAGGTTGCATTAACCTGTTCCTGCACTGCCGTTTTTGCCTTGGATGTAATCTTTGGTGCAATGGCATTTTTCTTCTCATTTTCATAATAAATAATCTGCGGATTCTGTACTTCTCCGTTAAGGAAGCTTATCATTTTCTCGGAGAAATCCTCCGGAATAATCAGTGCCGCATAATATTCACTGCTGTATACACCGTCGGTTGCTTCATCCATGGTATCAGTAAACTGCCAGCCCATAGTCTGATTGGCTTTCAGGGCATCAATGACGCTGTCTCCGATATTTAAAGACAGACCTCCCATGTCAATTCCCTCATCTGCGGAATATACTGCTATCTTAAGATTTGATGTAGATTCCGGTCCATACGGGTCCCAGTTGGACAATATATTAAACCATGCGTACAGTGACGGAATAATAGAAAGACCTATTACAATAACCACTGCTACCACATTTGTGCTGACTCTCTTAAAATCCCGGTAAAAGATTCTAAAAATATTTTTCATGTGTTATCCCTCTGCTACTCCTTTGTGCTATCCGTTAAAAGTTCCTGCTCTGCCGTCTGAAGTACGGTACGAATCCGTTCTTCTACCTGGGCAATTCCATCGCCAATCAGTGCATCTCTCTCCTGTTGCTCCCGGTTAGAAATCTCATTTAATTTTTCCTGTAATTTATAGTCCGAATATTCTACGAAAATTAAATATCCTGCCAGAATAAACAGCGATACAATCCACAGAATCAAAAATACAATTTTTGAGCTTTCTGTCCAGAATAACAATGCCAGGAAAATCAGTGGAATAATGATAAGGCACCGCAATCCGATGCGGATACGTTTCTGGTTCTTCTTATGAATCTCCTGCTCATAGCCTAAAAGCATGTCATAAAGCTTTTCATAATCTTCTTTCTTTTCCATCTGCTCTTCACCTGCTCTCTTACATCATCTTCGTATCTTTCATTCGCTTTTCTACGAAATGATTGATACCCATAAATGGTATGCGAATCATCAGTCCGATTAACAATGCCGCTGCTGCGAAAATCAGAAGCTCTGCCAGATTCTTCTCATAGGTTCCGCCATACATGCCGCCAATGGTTTCACGCATGGCATTAATGGCATATGGGAATGGGAAGAAAATATATACCCGCCGGTAAAATTCCGGCAATATCTCAATCGGATATGTTCCACCGGAACCTGCAATCTGGATAACGACCATTACGACCACCAGTGCTTTTCCGATATCTCCAAAGGAAAGTGTCAGTGCATAAATTAACAGCGTAAAGGTAAAGCTCGTCAGCGACGCCGCAAACCAGAACAATACCGGATTCTTCACCTGGCAATGCAGCAGATAAATATTACCCAGCACAATAATCAATGCCTGTATCTGTCCCATCACAAAGAAAATGAGATATCTTCCAAGGAAAAGCTGATAACGCTTCGGATTCGTCAAATCCTTTTCGGATGCCTTTACCTTAATCAGTGCCACCAGTACAATACCGCCTACCCAGAGTGCCAGTGTTGTATAAAATGGTGCAACCGCAGAACCATAATTTTTAATCTCATAAACCTGCTTTGTCTCCACTTTTACCGGCTGTGCAAAGAATTTACCATAGGATTCCGGATCTCCGCCCAAAAGCTCCATGATAATCTGCATCTGTTCATCTTCCGATGCTTCATTCAGCTTGCTGATTGCTTTTTCTATCTTTGTATCACAGGTCTGCAGCAATGTCTGAATCTGTGTAAAGCTTTCATCTGTAGCATCTACCATATCCAAGGTTCCATCGAAAATGGTTCCCATGTCACCTAATGTATTATTCAGATTATTCAAAAGATTGGTTACATTGACCAGTATCTGGGATGCCGTATCCAATATTCCGGATACTCCCGGCACCAGATTATTGGTGTATACATTCTTCATATTTTCAATGGTCTTGCTGCAGGTAGACAATGCTGTATTCATTCCGCCTGTCACAGTATCTACCGTATCTTTTACTGCATCTGATGCATTGTCCGGCATCAGTGCCTCTAAAAGCTTCTGCATTTCTTCTGCATCCTGCTTTAAACCTTCAATCTGTGACATCACATCATCCATATCCGTTTTCTGCTCATCCGTAAAGCTCTCATCTGTCTTGAGTCCGCTGATTGCTCCATAAAGCGACTGCAACTGGTCATTTAAAGTCTTAATATCATCCGTTGTTGTCTCAATACTTTCAGTTGTCTTCTTGGCAGAGTCTCCCAGCCCGGCATTGGTAATATCCGTTGAAATCTTATTCAAAGAATTCTCAATATCTGTTAAGGTTGTCTCCACATTCTTGGAAAAATCTGAAAGTGTAGTATCCGTACTGTCTAATTGTGTCTTTGTTCCATTCAGGGAATTTACAGCTGAATCAATCTTATCTTCCACCTTTGACACACTGGAATTGGCTTCATCAATCCCTGCGCTCAGTTCTTCATTTCCGGACAGGAAGCTGTCTATCATGGCATCATAGTCCTTTAAATTCTGGCTGAGCTGCTCTAATTTCTGGCGGAATCCATCCACACCGCCATCTTCACTTATTTTCTCAGAAAGATTATCCATCTGGGCAAACATGGCACTTGCCGCTGTCTCAAGAAATGTCTCATTGATACTGGACTTTAATGTGCTCACTGCAGTATCGGTAATTTTCGTTGCAATGGCATTTTTCTTCTCATTCTCATAATATGTAATGGTCGGATTCTCCAGTCCTTCAGAAAAGATGCTGAACATGCTCTCGGAAAAGCGGTCACCAATAACTACTGCCGCATAATATTTTCCACTTTCTACTCCACTGATTGCTTCATCAGAGCTGTCTACAAACTGCCAGCCTATGGACTTATTCTCCTTCAACTGCTCAATCACCTGAACACCCATGTTGACGGTTGTGCCATCCTCTAATTTCATTCCTTCATCTTCAGATGCCACTGCAATATAGATATTTCCGGTGTTGGCATAAGGATCCTCGTTGGAATAAATATTAAACCATGCATACAAAGATGGAATAAAACACAATCCAATTGCAATGACCAGTGCGAAAAAATTCCTGCAAAGTCCTCTTACGTCCTTACGAAAAATGTGAATGATATTTTTCATGCTGTTACTTCCCTTTCAACTTCTTCTTTAAACGCTGCAACGCATTATCCACAGCCTTCGGCTCTTTTCCCATAGCTTCTGCAATCTGCTCATAGCGAAAGCCCTGCAGATAATACGACAACACTTCCTGTTCCATTTTGCTTAAAGTTTCATTTACTTTCCGCTTGAAATCTTCCCGGTCTTCCTGACTGATAAATAAATTCTCCGGATTCGCCTCATCTATAGTCTCTAACACATCCGCCAGATTCCTGCCTTCCGAATCCTCACTATCTGCATAAAGTGGTACATACGAATTGAGCGGTGCATGCTTTTTCCGATTGGAAGCCTCCACCGCTGTATACATCTGCCTTGCAATACAAAGGTCTGCGAAATGAAAAAAGCTGCTGTCTTTATCCGGCTGATAATCCCGGACAGCTTTAAACAGACCAATCATTCCCTCCTGAATCAAATCGTCCGTCTCACCACCAATAAGATAAAGTGCTTTTGCTTTTTTCTTAACCAGACTTTTGTATTTGTCCATCAGATAATCTGTAATTTCTTTTTCACCACTACGAAGTGCTGCAATTAATTCCTCATCACTCATGTTCTGATAAGATTGCATCTCTCTCTCCTGTTAACTTAATCTCTGTCTTACAATTTCATAAGCTAAAACACCTGTTGCTACCGATGCATTTAAGGAGTCAATATCTCCTTTCATTGGAATCGATGCCACAAAGTCACAGTTTTCTTTTACTAATTTGCTGACACCTTCTCCTTCATTTCCGATAACCAGTCCGATAGAACCTTTTAAATCCAGATCATACATGGTTGTGCCACCCATATCTGCACAGACAAACCACATGCCCTGCTCCTTTAATTCCCGGATGGTATTGGTAAGATTGGTTACCTTTGCTACCGGTGTATAATAAATGGCTCCTGCGGATGCCTTTGCTACGGTAGCGGTCAGTCCCACTGCACGGCGCTTTGGAATAATGACACCATGGGCACCTGCCAGATTGGCAGTACGGATAATTGCACCCAAATTGTGCGGGTCTTCAATATTATCCAGCAAAATGACAAATGGTGCTTCATTTTTCCTTCTGGCATTTTCTAAAATATCTTCTACCGTTGCATAGGAAAATGCTGCTGCCATGGCAATGACACCCTGATGCTTCTTCGTCTCTGACAACTGTTCTAAACGCTCTTTTGCCACAAACTGTACCAGCGTATCATGCTTTTTCGCTTCTCTTAAAATGGTCTGAATGGGACCGTCTTTACAGCCATCTAATACAAACAGCTTGTCTATGGTTTTTCCAGAACGAAATGCTTCTAAAACTGCATTTCTTCCTTCTATCTTCGTGCTTTCCGCCTGTGTGTTTTCCATCTGCATTTCTTCCATTTTACTTTCCTCCTGCCAGATCATTCTTTCCGGTCTTCACATTATAGTGTCTGATTGCTTCTTTCGTCAGTTCCAAAATCCGCTCAAACTGATCCGTCAGATATAAATAGCCCATCAATGCTTCAAAGCCGGTGGCACGGCGATAATCTGACATAGTTGCGTTTTTTGCCATGGTCGGAGACTTGGCATTTCTGCCTCTGCGGTAAATTTCCGTTTCGTCTTCCGTAAGCATCGGAGTCAGTGTCTCCATCATCGTTGCCTGCGCATGTGCTTTCACCAGATGGCTGGTGGTCTGATGCAGACGGGATGCCTTGGTATTGCCTTTTCCAACTACAATGCTTCTTATGACAAGGTCATAAATGCCATCTCCTATGTAGGCAAGTGCCAAAGGGGAGTAGGTTGCTACATCCACCTTTGGCAGGTCAAAATATTCTTTGATATGGGAATCTATGCCTTTTTCCATTTTACACCCTCTCTGGTATCCTCTAAGACAATTCCTTTTTCCAAAAGTTCATTACGAATTGCGTCTGCTTTGGCAAAATCTTTTTCCTTCTTTGCAGCCTTACGCTCTTCGATTTTTTCTAATACATATGCTTCTAAATCTGCATCGATCTCATCGGCAGGATTTGCTGCTTCTCCCGCTGCCAAATCAAGAGATAATACATAATCAAAATCTTTTACCAGTGCAAGCTTGGTTGCATCGGTCATATCGGCTTTCAATACTTCATATACTACAGTCAGTGCCATGGAAGTATTTAAATCATCCTCTAATGCCTGCAGGAATTTCTCTTTGTATGCATCAAATTTATCCTGCTCTACTTCTGTAGACGCATCCAGTTTTGCAATGGTCTTACGAAGCTTTACATAGGAATTTTCCATATTATCCATTACTTCATAAGAGAATTCCAATGGCTTTCTGTAATGGGACTGCAGACAGAACATACGATATACCAGCGGCAGATAACCTTTTTCTTCCAATAAGGAAACGGTCAGGAAATCTCCCTTGGATTTACTCATTTTTCCTGATTTATCATTCAGATGATGCACATGGAACCAGTAATTACACCATTTGTGTCCAAGATATGCTTCACTCTGTGCAATCTCATTGGTATGATGTGGGAAAATATTATCCACACCACCACAGTGAATATCCATATATTCGCCTAAATGCTTCATGCTGATGCAGGAGCACTCGATATGCCAGCCCGGATAACCAACGCCCCATGGACTATCCCATTTCAGTTCCTGGTTATCGAATTTGGACTTGGTAAACCACAATACAAAATCACTCTTGTTGCGCTTATTTTCATCCTCAGATACGTCATCACGGACACCTACCATCAGCTCTTTTTCGCTCTGGCTGGAAAATACATAATAATCATCTAATTTTGATGTATCAAAATATACATTTTCTCCGGCAATATATGCATAGCCTTTCTCTAAAAGTACCTCTATCATATGAATAAATTCCGGGATACAATTGGTTGCCGGCTCTACCACATCCGGACGTTTGATATTTAATTTGGAGCAATCGGAAAAAAATGCATCGGTATAATACTTTGCAATCTCCATAACGGTCTTGTGCTCACGCTTTGCGCCCTTTAACATTTTATCCTCACCGGTATCTGCATCACTGGAAAGATGTCCTACGTCTGTTATGTTCATGACACGCTTTACATCATAACCTGCATAGCGAAGGGTCTTCTCTAATACATCTTCCATAATATAGCTGCGCAGATTTCCGATATGTGCAAAATGATATACGGTTGGTCCGCAGGTATACATTTTCACTTTGCCATCTTCGTTTGGCACAAAGGTCTCTACTTTTCTTGTAAGGGTATTAAAAATCTTTACGTTGTTCTCCATGTTATCCTCCATCGTTCCTGGAATTACTTATTTAATTCTTTTCTACTTCCTGCTTTAATGCTTTTATCTCTTTTTCCATATCAATGATACGGTTGCATAATTCTGAATTTTCCCGCTGCAATACATTGATGTCTTCCTGTACCGGGTCCGGCAGATTGCACTGATCCATATCGCTGCGTGGAATTTTTACATTGTTACGTTTTACGATTCGTCCCGGAACACCTACTACCGTACAGTTTGGCGGCACCTCTTCAATTACCACACTCCCTGCACCGATTTTCGAATTCTCGCCTACCGTAAAGGAACCGATGATTTTTGCTCCGGCACTTACCATTACATTATCCTCTAAGGTCGGATGACGTTTTCCGGTTTCCTTACCGGTTCCGCCCAGGGTTACACCCTGATATAAGGTTACATTATCTCCGATAATTGATGTCTCTCCGATGATAACGCCGGTACCATGGTCGATAAAGAATCCTTTTCCAATTACTGCGCCCGGATGTATCTCAATTCCGGTTTTTCTTGCTGCTTTCTGTGAAATATATCTTGCCCGGAAGAAATGTCCCTTCAGGTAATGCTTATGTGCACGCCTATAACTAAGCATAACACGAAATGACGGATAAAGCAAAACCTCCATTGGAGATTTTAATGCCGGATCACGCTCCTTGATAATCTCAAATTCCTCTTTTAATTCTTTTATAAAACCCATGATTACAGCCTCCTGTTCACTGTATAGATTCTTTCCTTTATGCATGCAAGCATGCGATTTTTACTTTACAGGAAAGCAATTTCCTATAAAGTAAAAAATCGTCTCTATATAAATATAGAGACGAAGTTATTCCGCGGTTCCACTCTAAGTAAAGCATTGCTGCTTTCCCTCAATACACGTAACATGTGCTATTCGTTCCTGGCTACTTGCTTTCACCGGGACTGCTTCCGGATGCACTTCATATACTTTGGAATCAAGACTGCTTTCAGCCGATGACAGTCTCTCTCTTTTATTCACGCATGTATACTACTCTTTCCGTTCACTGCATTTATCAATTCATTTCTGAATCATTTTTAAATTCTTTTTACGCTACTAGTTTATGCACGAATTGCCATTTTGTCAATAGAAAAGTTATTTTCCGCATCCCGGGCAGCCTGCACAATTTCGTTCACTGCCTCCCACTGCTATGCTGTTTTCATAGATACTTGAGATAGCACAGATTGCCTGGGAGCTGATTCCATCTTCGCTTCCGGTAAAGCCAAGCCCTTCCTCTGTGGTTGCCTTTACATTTACCTGACTGACGTCTATCTTCAATGCCTGTGCAATATTTTCTTCCATCTTCTCAATGTGTGGACGCATCTTTGGCTTCTGGGCAATAATCGTAGCATCGATATTATCAATGACATAATTCTCTTTCTCTAAAAGCTGTCCCACTTCTTCCAATAATTTTATACTGGAAATCCCCTCATATGCCGGGTCTGTATCCGGAAAATGCTTTCCGATATCTCCTAAAGCCGCTGCCCCCAGCAACGCATCCATGATGGCATGTAACAATACATCTGCATCCGAATGTCCCAGCAAGCCAAGACTGTGCGGTATCTCCACTCCGCCTATGATTAATTTTCTTCCTTCTACTAATTTATGAACATCATATCCCATTCCTACTCGCATGTGATTACCTGCTTTCTTTTTTTCTTTTCAACTTTCCGGCTCTCTGCTTCCGCCTATCTCGGTCCAGCTCCGCAGTGCATGCGGGAAGCTGCCATGCATCTTCCCGCTCTCGGGCTTTCGCCCTATCTTGGTCCAGTTCCGCAGTGCACGCAGGAAGGTGCTTCGCATCTTCCCGCTCTCGGGCTTTCGCCCTATCAAAAACAAGGAAAATCCAGTTTTGTCTGCAAGCAGCCAATCTGGATTTTTCTTGTTTTTGGCACTGCTCAATGCTTACGGACATTATACCACACTGGAGGTATTTTCTGATAGCTGTTTATAGATTTCTTTTTTCATATTATTTCTTGTTTTGCATCATACTATAGTTTCAGGAGGTATTTTTATGAATTCTAAAAAACTTTTTATCTGGGGTTTTCTCTTTGTGTCTGTGATTGGATCCCTATTACATTTCGTCTATGAATGGTCCGGTAACAATTCCATCGTACGGCTTTTTGCACCATGGAATGAATCCACCTGGGAGCACATGAAGCTTCTTTTCTTTCCAATGCTGGTTCTTGTGCTTTTTCTCTTTTTCAAACTGCCGGAACAAAGTCCGATTCCAGTAGCACTCTCCATTGGGACGCTGGTTGGGTTGGCATTGATTCCAATTCTCTTCTACACATACACCGGTGTGCTTGGCTTCTCTGTCATGGCGATTGATATTGCAATTTTCTACATCAGTGTTCTGGGTGTCTTTCTTACCGGATGGTTTCTGAAAGATAACCGCAAACTTGCCAACCGCAATGGACTGCTACTTACCTGCCTTGTAATTCTTGCAATTCTGTTTTTTATCTTTAGTTACTATCCGCCTGAGATTGGACTTTTTCAGGAGCCATAAGCTATTTTTAAATATAGAAGCAGGTAGGTAAGGGATTTACAAGAAATTGGGTAAGAAACACTCTGTTTGCAGTGTTTCTTACCCAATTTACTACGATGCAACTCTTCTGGCTTCCCGGAATTGCGACTTTGCTGAGCTAGATTGGGCAAAATAAAGACTGTTTCCAGCTTTTTTGCCCAATTTGCTATAATACGGTGCTTTCCGCTTCTGAAAATTGCGACTTTGCTAAGCTAGATTGGGCAAAATAAAGATTGTTTCCAGCTTTTTTGCCCAATCACAACTGTTCTATACAGGAACTAGACCAGAAGCACTCTTCGCCGCCCACGCACTACCAAAATCCACCACTGACAGATTCCACGCACCGACAGAATTCACCACCTGCAGTTCTTTCCAGACCCCAAGGCCTTTTCTTGCTACTCGCAAAAAAAGAATCTTGCATCTGCAAGATTCTTTTTCAGTAGCGGAAGGGAGATTTGAACTCTCGACACCACGGGTATGAACCGTGTGCTCTAGCCAACTGAGCTATTCCGCCATATTCAATTATTTGTTTTGGAATGGGACCTACAGGGCTCGAACCTGTGACCCTCTGCTTGTAAGGCAGATGCTCTCCCAGCTGAGCTAAGATCCCATATTCCTGCGGGTTACTCATCTGCAACCCGCTTTGCTAGTATACTATATAGGAATAGTGAAGTCAAGCACTTTTTCAAAAATATTTTTGAAATATTTAAAATTTTTGAAAATATTTCAAGATTCAAAATTACTCCAATAATTCTGTCAAGCTGCCGGATACCTGCCTTATGAGATACCTCTGCAAATCATACATCTCTCCTTCTCCCTACTCCTTTGCAATAAACAAGACGCCCAGTGTTCCCGGTCCGCAATGGCTGGATACTACACCACCGGCTCTTGTTTCTAAAATTTCATGAAAGACATGCAGGTCATTGAGATAAGCCCGTACCTTATCTACGATTTCCGGGGCACTGCCGGAATGAGTGATAAATACACGTTCCGGCCGGGCATTCTTCATTGCTTCTTCCATGTCTTTCACATAAGAGAGAACAACCTTTTCCATATTGCCACGGTATTTCTTGCCCGGTCCCATCTTACCATCCTCAACACCAATCCGCGGATGAAGTTTTAATGCACCACCGGCTAAGGCAGCCAGTCCACTGCATCTGCCACCACGATAAAGATAGGTTAAGGCGTCTACCACAAAGCTTGCCCGAACCAGAGGCTTTAATTCTTCGATACGGGCGGTAATCTCTGCCGCACTCTTTCCCTGCTGTGCCATTTCGGCTGCTTCTATGACAAGAAGTCCGATACCGGTAGAAAGGTTTGCCGAATCGATTACAGTCACCAGATTTTCCGCATTCAGTTCTTCCGCTGCAAGACGCATCACATTCATGGAAGAAGACATCCCGGATGCAATGGCAAAACAGATAACCTCCTGACCTTTTTCTACATAAGGCTTTAACAATTCTACTGCCTGCTCTGCGGATGGTGCTGAAGTCTTTGGAGTGGTCTTGTGTTCATCCGACCAGTCAAAAATCTCCTGCGGAGTAATATTTACTCCATCCAGATATTCTTCGTCACCTAATAAAATGTGAAGCGGAAGAATGGTAATATCATAACGTTTTACCAGTTCTTCAGATAAATCACAGGTACTATCTGAAATTATCTTTACCATATCAAAAACCTCCCAAAATAAAAATTTACATTTCTTCCAGTAGACGCTCTACCAGTTTTACACAATCAGCTGCATCCGGGGAATAGCCATCTGCACCGATTTCATCTGCAAAGCTCTGTGTAATTGCTGCGCCGCCTACGATAATCTTGCTGTTGCAGCCGCGCTCTTTTGCCAGTTCTACCACATCCTTCATACGCATCATAGTAGTGGTCATCAGGGCAGAAAGTCCGATAATCTGGGCATTCTCTTTTAACGCTGTATCCACAATAATATCCGCTGCCACATCCTTGCCAAGGTCTAAGACACGATAACCATAGTTACGGAGCATCAGTGCTACCAGATTCTTACCGATATCGTGTATGTCACCTTCTACGGTTGCAATAATAATGGTTGCCTTTGGCTCTGCGTCCTTATCTTTGGAAAGCATTGGCTCCAAGTATTCAATGGCATGCTGCATGGTCTGCGCACTGGAAATCAGCTGCGGCAGGAAATAAATCTGCTTGTCAAAAAGGACACCTACTTCATTAATGGCAGGAATCAACTGTCCATTAATAATCGCTCCCGGTTCTTCTCCTGCTGCCAAAGCTTTATCTACTTCTTTTAAAATATTGCCCTTATTTCCCTTTAATACACAGTCAAATACCGGATTTGCCGGCTCTAAAGTGCCTGCCGAAGCTGCGTTATCGGTTGCCGGAGCTTCTTTCTGTGCCCGCTGGTTCATCCGATTGATATAGCGGATATCGGAACCTTCTTTATGTAAAAGCATATCCGAAGCCACTGCCGCATTCATCAATAAATCCTGGGATGGATTTGCAATTGCCATCGTAAGTCCTTTTGCAATTGCCATGGTAAGAAATGCACTGTTTACATAAATACGTTCCGGCAGACCGAAAGAAATATTGGAAAGTCCACAGGCTGTGGCAAGGCCCAATTCATCCTTACAATACTGGATGGTATCGAAACATTCCAATGCTGCCAGCGGATTGGCACCTACCGTTGCTACCAGTCCGTCCACGATAATATCTTCTTTATGAAGACCGATTTTTAAGGCGGCATCTAAAATGGTACGGACAATCTGCCGCTTCTCTTCTGCGTCTTTTGGAAGTCCCTCGTCAGAAAGCGGAAGCAAAATAAACATTGCTCCATATTTCTTTGCAATCGGAAGCAATTTTTCGAATTTCTCTTTTTCTAAGGAAATAGAGTTAATCAAAGCTCGTCCCGGATAAATACGAAGTGCTGCTTCAATAATATCCACATGGGATGAATCGATACAAAGCGGACAATCCACTGTATAAGTAACCTCATGAATGGTATTTAACATCATCTGTTTCTCATCAATTCCATTCATACCCATATTGACATCCAGAATGGCTGCACCATTTTCCTCCTGCGCCCGTGCCATATCACGAACCATATTAAGGCTGCCTTCCCGAAGCTCTGCCTGCAATTTCTTCTTTCCGGTCGGATTAATCCGCTCACCAATTACCATAAATGGTCCGTCCAAATCAATTTCTACCGTCTTACGCTCGGAAGTAAGCACTCTTCGTCTTGGTGCTTCCACATGATGGATTCCCATTGGTTTTACTTTATCTGCCAATGCTTTGATATGTGCCGGGGTCGTTCCACAGCATCCACCAATAATCGAAACGCCTTCTTCGATTAATTTTGCACCAACTTCTGCGAATTCTTCCGGTGTGGTCTTGTATACCGTTACACCATCCTCTAATTCCGGTAATCCGGCATTTGGCTTTGCCAAAACAGGAACATAGGCATATTCTACGGTCTGGCGAATCGGCTCTAACATTTCCTCTGGTCCTGTGGAGCAGTTCATTCCCACTGCATCAGCACCCAGGCTCTGCAACGTAACTACCGCAGTTACCGGATCTGTTCCATACAAGCTTCTGCCATCCTCGTTATAAGTCATACTTGCCATAATCGGCAAATCACAGGTTTCACGGATTGCCAGCACAGCGGCTCTTGTTTCCTGCAGACTCATCATGGTCTCAATGATAAATAAGTCTACTCCCGCATCTGCCACAACTTTGACCTGTTCTTTATAAATATCTACCAGTTCTTCAAACTGCAATTCACCCATCGGATAAAGCTGCTGACCGGTCATGGTAATATCACCGGCTACCAGCGCTTTTCCGCCTGCTGCCTCTTTGGAAATGGCAACTAATTGCTGGTTCATCTCTACCAGCTTATCTGCCAGTCCATATTCTTCTAATTTAATGCGGTTTGCAGTAAAGGTCGGTGCCAAAAGAATCTGTGTTCCAGCCTCCACATAAGCCCGCTGCAAATCTATCATGGTCTGTGGATGCTCTAAAATCCACTGCTCCGGGCAGACTCCTACCGGCATTCCTGCATTCTGAAGATTGCTTCCGGTTGCACCATCTAAGATAACCGGTCCATTTTTTACTAATTCCTTAAATTCCTCTCTTGTCATCTGCGTTCTTCCTCCTGTCGGATTGCCTCAATAATTCTCGCAATTAAGCCCGTCCGGTTAAATGGTGTCATAAAATAAAATCCGTCTGCAATATCATATAATTTTGCTGCGATTTCAACAGATAATTCAATTGCCACTTCTTCTGCCTCTTCTCTTGTCATATCTTCCCGATACCGGTTTACAATTTCATCGGAAACATGGATGCCCGGCATCTCATTTTTCACAAACATTGCATTCTTATAGCTTACCAGAGGCATAATACCGCACATGATTTTGGTGTCAATGTGTTCCTTGATATAAGTCAGTCTTTCCACATCTTTCGCGGTATATACCGGCTGTGTCAGGAAATAACCGCATCCTGCTTCCGCTTTACGCTTCATCCGTTCAATAATCGCATCCGGATTGGCGCCATGATAATTCAGTGCACCACCATAATAAACCGGCTCCTGTGCAAAAACTTCTAAATTCATTTCCTTAACATACTGCATCAGTTTGATGGAATTGAAATCAAAAACAGAAGTCACCCTTTCGCGGTCTGCCCTTGAAACCGGGTCTCCGGTCACAATCAGGAAATGGCGGACATCATTCATATGCATGCCTAAAAGACCTGCACGCAACGCAATCACATTGCGGTCACGGCAGCTGATATGCGGCATTACTGCCACACCGGTCTTCTGCTGGATTTTCACTGCCAGTTGTCCGGCATCCATTCTCGCCCTCGCCATTGGGGAATCGGAAAGGGTAATCAGATCCACATTACATTTTCTTAAATCTTCTGCTCCTTTCATAACCTTGGATGCATCCTCGGAAAATGGCGGGTCCAATTCTACAATATAAGCCTTCTCCCCACGGGAAAGCTTCTCTTCAAAAATAGATGGAGTTCTTGTAACCTCCTGCGTTACTACATTTTCAATTTTCTTTGCTGCCTTCGGCACATCCTGTAACTCGCCAGAAAGCAAAGCAATATATTCCGGTGTGGTTCCACAGCAGCCACCTAAAATATCTGTGCCAAGGGCTGCAATATCCTTCATTTTTTCTGCATAATAAGATGCATTATTGGAATAAATTGTCTTTCCTCGCAAAGTATATGGGTACCCTGCATTTGGAAGTGCTGATACGAATTTGTCACTGGAGAACTTCAGGTTCTTCATAAACTGATACATATGGGTACTGTCCAGTTCACAGTTAAATCCATAGGCATCCACATTTTCCATCTCGGAAGCTTCTACTGCCACACGTTGCATAGAGAGACCGGAGCGGGTGTATCCACTTTTGTCAAACGCAAACTGCACCAGAATAAATGCGTCTGATTTTTCTTTGATATATGCCGTCACCGGCTCAATATAGGTAAAGTCACTCTGTGTCTCAAATACAAAACAGTCTGCGCCACAGGAAAGGAAGGTATCACAAATTTCTTTGTACTCCTGCAACACATTGTCATAGTCCTGATGGTCAAGATCATAAATCGGTCCTAAATCTGCTCCGATAAATACCGGAATCTCTTTTCCATTTTCTGCCTGAAATGCGGTTACTGCTTCCTTTGCAATCTCATAGCCCGCCCGGACTGTCTCTTTTACTTCCTGCATATCTGCAAGAAACATGGTATTTGCTGCAAATGTATTGGTGCGGATCAGCCTTGCTCCCGCACGCAGATATTCTAAATGAATCTCCTTAATCTGCTCCGGATTCTTAAGATTCTCCTTTTCTGCAATCACGGTATCTTCGCTGTATTTTTCCTCATAATAAGTGCCCATGGCACCATCGGTTATCAGTCTTTGTTCTTTGATATATTCCTTTATATTCATAGTATACTCCAGTTTATCTTACATTTGAATTCCTACTAATTATATATGTAAGCTCCTTTTCCTGCAACTTAAAAATATAAATTTAATCCGGTGAGTTGCTTTTTTCATTTTCTGTGCTACACTGTTATTCATTGACAATGATATTTTCAAATACAAAGGAGTACTCTTGATGAATTCAGTAAAGCTAATTGCCTTAGACATCGATGGCACCCTCTATAATAAAGACGGTGTCATTACCTCTTATAATAAAGAAATGATTCGAAAAGCCGTAGAAAACGGGATTACCGTTATTATCTCCACCGGCCGGCCTTATATCGGTCTTCCTGTGGATGAAATGAAGGAGCTTGGCATCCAATATGCCATTACTGCCAACGGTTCTGCGGTATACCGCGTCCCGGAAAAGGAACTGCTCTTAGATGAAAGCATGGATACCGATTTAAGTGTCCGGCTGTTACGCAAGCTCTATACGCAGTCGCTTCATATCGATGCCTTTATCAATGGTGACGGCTATACCCAGTTTTCCACCAGTGAGCTTACCAACCTATTAGATATTCCAGATTCCTTAAAAAAATATATCCAGACCACCCGGAAGACGATTACTGACTTAGCTGCTTATATCGAAGAACATAAACTTTGTGTTTCAAAACTGACTTTAAACTTTGCACCGGATGCAGATGGAAGCTATACCACAAGAGAAAAAACAAAAGAAATCTTAGACACCTTCCCGGAAGTCACTTATGTGTCCGGCGGTTTTCATAACTTAGAAGTTACCAGATGCGGCATTGCCAAATCCCAAGGACTTAAATTCCTCTGTGATTACCTCCACATTTCCATGGAAGATACCATGGCGGTAGGTGACAGCGAAAATGATCTCGATATCGTCAAAGCTGCCGGCATTGGCGTTGCCATGGGAAATGCGCAACAGCTCTTAAAAGATTCGGCTGATTTCATTTCCCTTTCTAATGAAGAAGATGGTGTTGCATACGCAATCGAGCGGTTCTGCTTTTAACAGAACCGCTCGTTGTATGCGCTAGAACTTTGTACATACTTTATATTTATGTCGTAAAGTATTCATCGTATAGTCGTTATAATCTATTTTCTTATCCTTCTGAAGTCTTCCTAATACAATACCTGGATCACGATTTATTTTATTTGCAAATTTCTTAATAGCCTGTAAATCTATAAAAAAAGACCTTGCAGAAAGGATTTCTCCTATCTACAAGGTCTTGCTCTTCTTTATTCCTATTTTTTATTTGAAGTATGCTACTCCACTTTCGAACAGCTTCATATCCTGCTCGCCGTAAATGTTGACTGCAACAGACTCTCCACGACGCTCTGCATGTGCCATCTTACCAAGGACACGTCCGTCCGGACTGGTGATACCTTCGATTGCCATGTAAGAACCGTTTACGTTCCACTCTTCATCCATGGTTGGAACACCGGCTTCGTTTACATACTGGGTTGCCACCTGACCATTCTCAAAGAGCTTGTCTAACCACTCCTTCGGAGCAACGAAACGACCTTCTCCATGAGATGCCGGGTTACAGTATACGCCGCCAAGCTCAGCCTGTGCTAACCATGGGGACTTGTTGGTCACTACCTTGGTATATACCATCTTGGAAATATGACGTCCGATGGTATTGTAGGTCAGAGTCGGTGAATCCGGTCTCTGGTGTGTAATCTTGCCGTAAGGAACCAGACCTAATTTAATCAGTGCCTGGAATCCGTTACAGATACCAAGTGCAAGACCGTCACGCTCATTTAAAAGCTTGTTTACAGCTTCTTTCATCTTCTCATTACGGAATGCTGTTGCAAAGAATTTTGCTGAGCCTTCCGGTTCATCTCCTGCAGAGAATCCACCAGGGAACATGATAATCTGTGCTTCATCAATTGCTTTTACAAATACATCAACAGAATCACGGATGTCTTCTGCATTTAAGTTCTTAAATACCTTTACGGTTACATCTGCACCTGCATTTTCAAATGCTTTCGCACTGTCGTACTCGCAGTTGGTTCCCGGGAATACCGGAATAAATACATGTGGGCGGGCAACTTTGTGCTTGCAGACATAAATGTCTTTTGTATCGTAAAGTCCGCTCTTCACTTCTTCTGTTCCGGTGGTTGCTCTGGTTGGGAATACTTTCTCTAAAGTCTGTCCCCATGCTTCGATTGCTTCATCCATGGAAATGCTCATATCACCATAGATAAAGTTCTTGCTGTCATTTACTGCACCCACAACAGCTCCGTTTGCTGCAAGGCCTGCTGCTGCAAGGATTTCCTGCGCTTTTACAACTTTATTTTCCGGAACTTCTGCTACGATATTTCCAAAGCCCGGTGCAAATAATGTTTCTTTTGTTACATCTGCATTTACAGTAACGCCAAGTTTATTACCAAATGCCATCTTGCTGACTGCTGCTGCAAGACCTTTTCCGTCTAATGCATAAGCTGCTACGATAACGCCTGTCTCAGTCATTTCATGAATTGCATCATAAAGCTTCATAACCTGTGCGTAATCCGGCATATCATAAGCATCTTTTTCGATGGTAAATAACATCAGCTTATCATTTTCTTTCTTAAGCTCCGGTGTGATAACATCTTTTTCTTTTGCTACATCAACTGCAAAGGATACCAGTGTTGGCGGTACATCAATTTCATTGAAGGAACCGGACATGGAGTCCTTTCCACCGATGGATGGAAGTCCGAAACCAATCTGCGCATTATAAGCACCAAGCAGTGCTGCAAATGGCTGGCTCCAACGACTTGGCTCCTCCGACATTCTGCGGAAGTATTCCTGGAATGTGAAACGAATCTTGTGGAAATCACCACCGGCTGTTACGATACGGGAAACAGACTCTAATACTGCATAAGCTGCTCCATGGTATGGGCTCCATGAAGATAAATATGGATCAAATCCGTAACTCATCATGGTTACTGTATCGCATTTTCCATTCATAACCGGAAGTTTTGCAACCATACTCTGTGTCTCGGTCAACTGATATTTTCCACCATATGGCATGTATACACTGCCTGCTCCGATGGAACCATCAAACATTTCTACGAGACCCTTCTGGGAACATACGTTAAGGTCTTTTAATTCATTTAACCATGCTGCTTTCATATCGCCTGCTGCAACTGCTTCTTCTACAGCCTTTGTGCTGATTTTATTTAAATAATTCTCTTCTTTTACCGGAAGCTCTACCTTTACATCAGTCTCCTGATGTGCTCCGTTGGTATCTAAGAATGCTCTGGAAAGATTTACAATTTCTTTTCCTCTCCAGGATAATACTAATCTTGGCTCTTCGGTTACAACGGCAACTTTCACAGCCTCTAAGTTTTCTTCTTTTGCATAATCTAAGAACTGCTGTGCATCTTCCGGTGCAACAACAACTGCCATACGCTCCTGAGACTCGGAAATAGCAAGTTCTGTTCCATCCAGTCCGGCATATTTCTTAGGTACTTTATCCAAATCAACCTGTAATCCATCTGCAAGCTCTCCGATTGCTACGGACACTCCACCGGCACCAAAGTCATTACATTTCTTAATAATGTGGGCAACTTCTTCTCTGCGGAAAAGTCTCTGAATCTTACGCTCGGTAGGTGGGTTACCTTTCTGAACCTCTGCACCACAGGTATCAATGGATTCTGTATTGTGCGCTTTGGAGGAACCGGTTGCTCCACCACAGCCATCACGTCCGGTACGTCCGCCTAAGAGGATAATAATATCTCCCGGATCAGAAGTCAGTCTCTGAACGGCACGACGAGGTGCTGCTCCCATAACGGCTCCGATTTCCATTCTCTTAGCAACATAATCCGGATGATATACTTCTTTGACATATCCGGTAGCAAGTCCAATCTGGTTACCATAGGAACTGTATCCCTGTGCTGCGCCGCGAACCAGTTTCTTCTGAGGAAGCTTTCCTTCCATGGTATCTTTTACAGATACGGTAGGGTCAGCAGCTCCGGTTACACGCATTGCCTGATATACATAGGTACGTCCTGACAACGGGTCACGGATTGCTCCACCAAGACAGGTTGCAGCTCCACCAAACGGCTCGATTTCGGTTGGGTGGTTGTGGGTCTCATTTTTAAAGTTTACAAGCCATTCTTCTGTCTTGCCATCTACTTCAACAGGCACTACGATAGAGCAGGCATTAATCTCATCGGACTCTTCCTGATCCTGTAATTTTCCTTCTTTTTTCAGACGCTTCATTGCCATTAATGCAATGTCCATTAAGCAGACAAATTTGTCATCTCTTCCTGCATACATTTTCTTATGTGTATCAAGATAATCCTCATATGTCTTTTCCATTGGCTCTTTGTAGAAACCATCTTCAAATGCAACATTTTTCAGTTCGGTAGAAAATGTGGTATGACGGCAATGGTCTGACCAGTAGGTATCCAGCACACGAATCTCGGTCATGGATGGGTCTCTGTCTTCTTCTCCATGGAAATAGTTCTGAATATGTAAGAAATCCTTGAATGTCATAGCCAGTCCAAGGGAATCATAGAGTGCTTTTAATTCCTGCTCCGGCATATTCTTAAATCCGGTCATAATCTTAACATCTGCAGGCTCCGGGAACTCTGTTACCAAAGTCTCAGGCTTCTCCATGCCGGTCTCTCTGGAATCTACCGGGTTGATGCAGTGATGCTTGATTGCCTCTAACTGCTCAGCGTTGATATCTCCGTAAATAACATACGTTGTTGCGGTACGGATAACCGGCTCTTCATCCTCTTTTAAAAGCTTCACACACTGCTCTGCAGAATCTGCTCTCTGGTCGAACTGTCCCGGAAGGAATTCAACGGAAAATACTTTTCCATCACCCATTTCAAAATTCTCTTCATAGACATCATCTACCGGCGGCTCTGAAAATACAGTCTGAACTGCTCTTTTATATACATCATCGGAAATGTTTTCAATATCATAACGAATCAGGACACGTACCTTATCTACTGCGCTGATTCCAAGATAACTCTTAATCTCTGCATGTAACTCTTTGGCGCGTACTGCGTAAGCGTCTTTTTTCTCTACATACACTCTTCTTACCTTACTCATCTTCTACCTCCTGAATGTTTACTTTCTTATGCTCATTATAGCACGGCATTATGAATAAGAACAATTAATATATTTAATTTTATTTATAAGAGTTACTAATGTTGACACAGTTATAAGCGTCACTTATAATAAAGGAAAATATGCAAGATATGCATTCTGATATGATAAAGGAGTCATTATGGATATTAATTACGAATTATATAAAGTATTCTATCACGTTGCTACTTCCTTAAGCTTCTCGGAAGCCAGCAAGCAGCTTTACATTTCCCAGTCTGCAGTAAGCCAGTCCATCAAGACCTTAGAAAAGAAATTAGAGCAGCCGCTTTTTATCCGGAGCACCAAGAAAGTCCAGCTTACTCCGGCAGGACAGGTTCTGTTAAAACACATTGAACCTGCCATGAATCTCATCGCCCGCGGGGAAAACCAGCTCTTAGAGTCCAATACTCTTGGATTGGGGCAGCTTCATATTGCTGCCAGCGATACTATCTGCCGCTATTTTTTAGTACCTTATTTAAAAGAATTTCATAAAAAATTTCCCAGCGTTCCCATCAAGGTTACCAATGCAACCTCTCTTGGCTGCGTTGACCTCTTAGAGCAGGGAAAAGTCGATATTGCCGTTACCAACTGCCCGAATGTACGATTAAATCAATCCTACATCCGCAAAATGGTACTGGATTTTACGGATGTATTTATCGCGAATCCATCCTACTTTAATTTAAAACAGCAGGAATTAAGTTTCCGGGATTTAACCAAATACCCTCTGCTGATGCTTGATAACAAGAGTACCACCAGTGAATTCATGCACAATCTCTTCCTTTCCCATCAGTTGGAGCTGATTCCGGAAATTGAACTGAGCAGTAATGACCTTCTGATTGACCTTGCCCGCATCGGTCTTGGTATCGCCTGCATTCCGGACTATTGCTTGAAACATGAATCTAAGGATTTGTTTATCTTAAAAACTTTAGAACCTCTTCCACGAAGACAGCTTGCTGTCTCCGTAAATCCGAATCTGCCGATTCTTACTTCCACAGAAGAATTCTTAAACCTGCTGCCGACATTATAAATGCTTTTCCTCCCAGAAGGCAACCAGCTTTTCTTCCAAATTAGATAGCTGGCACACGCTCCGCTGTTCCCACTCTCTTGGGAACAGCCGCTGATAATCATTCTGCAGAAAGCGTTCATCCAAAAGTTCAATAATTCCCACATCTTCTGCAGTCCGGATAACACGTCCCGCTGCCTGAAGTACCTTATTCATTCCCGGATACCGATAGGCATAATCGAATCCCATGCCCTCTTTCTTATCATAATATTCTTTTAAAATTTCCCGCTCATTGCTAATCTGCGGCAGACCGGTTCCTACGATGATTGCGCCAATCAACTGCTCCCTCTTTAAGTCAATTCCTTCTCCAAAGATGCCGCCCATAACACAAAATGCCACCAGGGACTCTTCTTTTTCCTCCTGAAATGCTTCTAAGAAAGCTTCTCTTTCCTCTTCCCGCATGCCGGATTCCTGACAGATGCAGGTAATTGTTTCATCCATCCGTAACTCAAATGCCTCATGCACTTTTTTCAGGAAAAGATAGGATGGGAAAAACACCATATAATTGCCCTTTTTCTTCTTTATTGTACGATAAATATAATCTGCAATCCTTCCGTATTCTTCCGGTGTTCTTCTGGTATATTTACTGCTGACATCATTTCCGATTAACAAAAGTCTCTTATCCTGGGAAAATGTTGTCTTTGCATAAACCGCATAATTATCCGTTTTATTCGTCAAAAGCTCCTTATAATACTGAACCGGCAACAGCGTTGCCGAGAAGAAAATCGTAGCATTTCCCTTATCCAGACACTCCTGCAGATTAAAGGACGGATCCACGCAAAAAAGCTTTATGACAAATCTGCCCTCTTCATCATGCTGTCCGTAAATCACATAATGCTCATCCACACGCTCATAGATATTCAAGAAATTTCTCAATTCAAAATAGAAATCAAGAACCACATCCCGCCCCGGGAACTCCGGATTCTTCTGCATATATTCTTCGATTTTTGCTGCAAGACGCATACAGGAGAAAATAAGATTCGGAATGCTTTCGTAAATCTGATAATTTTCGCATTCTCTCTTATATTCCAACATCAGCTTATTGCATTTACCCAGTTCTTTCTCAATGGCAGAGCTTCTTGGCTTCATAATTTTCCGCACCGCAAGAATATCCTCTTTGACAAGGGCGGCACTATACATCTCCCGCCCACGCTCCACAAGATTGTGTGCCTCATCCACCAGAAAGATGTAATCACCCTTGATGCCATCTGCGAAAAAACGTTTCAGATACACATTCGGGTCAAAGACATAATTATAATCGCAGATAATATTATCCGCCCAGGTTGCCGTGTCCAGACACATTTCAAACGGGCAGACCTGATATTCTTTTGCATGTGCCAGCAAAACTTCTCTTGTCAGATTATTCTCCTTCTGCAATAAATCATAAACCGCATCATTTACCCGGTCAAAATGTCCCTTTGCATAAGGGCAACTTACGGGATTACAGTCCACTTCCTCACAAGGGCATAATTTTTCTTTCGCTGTAATCTGCACACTCTTTGCCCGATAACCCTTTTCACATAAAATGCCAAGGGTCTCTTTTGCCACATTTGCGGTAACAGTCTTAGCAGTTAAGTAAAAAATCTTATCACCTAAACCTTCTCCCACCGCTTTGATTGCCGGATATAATGTAGAAATGGTCTTGCCTACTCCGGTAGGTGCCTGAATAAACAGATTCTTTTTTCTGGCTATCGTACGGTAAACCCCGGCAGCCAACTCTTTCTGTCCCTCCCGGTACGGAAACGGAAATGCCAGTTCTTTAATGGATGCCTGCCGTTTCTTCCGCCACTCATACTGAAAATCCGCCCATTTCTTATATTTTAAAATCAAATCTGAAAACCATTCCTGCAGCTGCTGCATGCTATATTCATAAGAAAAATATTTCAAATCTCCGGTATCGAGATTTCCATATGTCATCTGAACATTGATTTTCTGTAAATCATTCTGGATTCCATATATGTACGCATAGCACTTTGCCTGTGCCAGATGTACCTTTATGGGTTCTTCCAATAAGTCAAGGCTTAAATATACGCCTTTTATCTCATCAATGGTAACTGTTTCTTCTATTATAATGCCATCTGCCCGTCCCCAGATTCCAAGCTCATAATTTTCTTCCTTAATGATAATATTCAAAGGAACCTCGGCATGGTAGGTGCTTCCCATCTTCTTTTGAATCTTCCGATGGAGTCTGCTGCCCGCCTGCATGGCTTCCATCGTATCAAGACTGACTCTGCGGTTATCAATGTCTCCGGAACGCAAGATAAACTCCACCAGATTTCGTACCGATATTCTTATCTGCTCACGTTCCATTCCGCTGTCACCCCTTTTCATCCCATCTTATACTTATTTCTATTTATGCTATTCACTATTTTTTCTATTTATCAATTTTTGAAAAATCTCATTTTTCTAGCAGACTTTAAAGGAATTAAAACGTATTCTCATTTCATAATACCAAAAAAATACCAGATAGAAAAGACAATATCCAAATTGTCCGCTACCCGGTATTTCTTCTTACCTTATGAACCTGTATTTTCTGGCTGCCAGAAAACCTGTGCCATCATTTAAGCAGTTGCATACTTGCTTAATACATTCTCAAAGTTCATATCATGTCCGCCATACTTAACAGTAAGCTCTCGATTCAGATCAAGACTTAATACTCCAAGAAAAGACTTTGCGTCAATTATTACTCTATTGTATGAAATATCAATGTCAAAATCACATTTTCCTGCCTCACGTACAAAGTCTCTAACCTCTTCTGTGCCAGCTAATTTGATTTTCTTTTCATTCATTTTTTTCACCATCCTCAAAAAAATAACTGATTTACTTTTGATTCTTGAGCATTATGACACCATTTCTTTTTTTTGTCAATTTTCGCTTACCATCTTAGTATATGAATTTTATGAGCATTTTACACAATAAATTTTTCTGTTTTTCTCCATTTTGGTCTTACCAAAATTAGTTTGCCTGTCACATTTTGTCGTTTTTTATGGTACTTTAGTCACATTTACAAGTTTTTTTTTACTCAGTCAATATTTTTTATCGTTTTTCACAAATTTTTGTGTCAAAAAATAAGGGAATAAGCCTCGCATTCCTTCAAAAGTCTTCAAAAAAGCTCCAAATTCCATCATTATTCCTAAACTTCTTTCTACACATAACATTTACATAATACTTACTATTGCACTTTTTTCCGTACATTCAGCGTTTTTCCATATAAGTGGACATTTCGTGTATTATAACGTGATTGTATCACTCATTAATTTCGCCGATTGTCAATCATGCAAGTATCTTGACTCGCTTGCACTCATTATATTACGTCTTTCGAAGATATCCAGATCCGCTTTTTCTTGAAATATACTATCTCTATAATAATAAGAAGAACGGACACTCCGATTACTGCCAGATAACCATATTTCCATTGAAATTCCGGCATTCCCGGAAAATTCATTCCATACCAGCCTGTAATTAGTGTCAATGGCAAAAAGAGCGTTGTTACAATGGTCAGAATACTCATAATCCGGTTCTGGTGAATATCAATCTGCGTCTGATACATTTCACGGATTTGCTGTAAATATTCGCGGATTGTCTCTACGTAATTATGCAGCCGCTCCACACGATTCATATAGCGTTCCCAGCCCTGTTCCTCCTCTACTAAAGACTCCCGGTTCATATACATCTGCATGAAATCTCCCATATTCATCAACTGTTCATAATATGCCCGGCTCTCTGAAAGCTGCTTCCGATAACGCATAATTACTTCATTAAAATGCTCCGGTATCCTCTTAATTACAACATCCTCTACCTTCTCCAAATTTTCCTCTATCTTTTGCAGATAAAGAATATCATTGTCAATTAATGCATTACAAATAAAGAGCAACACCATATGAAGTGTGCAGCCATCAAACATATCATTTTTGACCTTTGCCAATATTTCCTGTAATTCCTCATCTTCTTCTATTAAAAATAGTTTATTTTCAAAGAGATAAAAGCCAAAGGAAAACTCTTTTTCCTTTTTACTTCCCTGTTTTGGTACATGTATAATCCCCTGTACACATTCATGAAATGCCTCTACTTTGCTATAGCGGATAAAACGCATGCTGCTAATCAGATTCTTTCGATGCGGATAATTTCCTTCTAATTGCTGAAATTCTTCCATATTTAATAGTATTATCTGCGGTTCAGATTCCTTTTCTATATTTTTCCCATTATCCCTTGCTAAAGAAAGTTCTCCTGATGCCGCATGCAACCAATACCTGTTCATTTCTCTTACAGCTCCCTTCCTCACAATCCTGTTTTCATTCATCACATATTTTCTTCTATGTCAGCAGACTGCCCTTTATAAAACTTCTCTTTCATTACTTTCTCTTAGATTTTAACACTCTTTGTCTATTTTATACCACTTTTCTTTTTTATACAAAATTTACTGCTAATAGCTGTTTGTGAATTCATGCTAAGTCTGCCAGTAGCTTCTTACGAATACCTGGCACAACTACGAGAAACACGCTTTGCAAGGTTCTCGCTACTCGTATAACAAAGAATGTGCCTTGGCGCATTCTTGCGCCTGCGGCGGTCGCTTGCGACATCTACCTTATACGCCGCAGTGTGCATCCTCGCAGAGCGTTTTTTATTTTACAGGAAAGCAATTTCCTGTAAAGTAAAAAAAGAAAGTATAGAATATACTTTCTTTTAAAGAACAGGGGTGGAAGGAATCGAACCCTCCTCTGGAGTTTTGGAGACTCTTATTCTACCGATGAACTACACCCCTATATGCTAAAATGACGTACAAGTACGTCACAATAGGTTTGTTTTATAACATACCTTCAAAACTTCATACAGAAATCCGAAAACTTTTTTTCTAAGATGGTCATCTCAAATGCTTCGCATTTTCGATGTCATTTGCAGGCAAA
>ERZ791905.328-NODE-328-length-53530-cov-6.633735_pt1 | contig 53530 bp, 50 predicted proteins | sample MGYA00510147_ERZ791905 | MGnify/ENA primary metagenome ERZ791905 (study PRJEB30046, sample SAMN00792084) | human gut metagenome | study: EMG produced TPA metagenomics assembly of the A metagenome-wide association study of gut microbiota in type 2...
GTGAGTAAGATCCCTTGAAGACTACAAGGTAGATAGGGCAGAGGTGGAAGTGTGGTAACACATGGAGCTGACTGTTACTAATCGATCGAGGGCTTGACCAAATATTATCTCGATGTTTATCTGTATGAAGTTTTGAAGGTACAAATTTATGTAATAAAGTATTGATTTTTGCATAATATCATATATAGTATGAAATGACGTACTAATTATACGTCGTTTTGTTATATAAGTAGTATTCCTCGATAGCTCAGTTGGTAGAGCACGCGGCTGTTAACCGCGCTGTCGTAGGTTCGAGTCCTACTCGGGGAGCTTGAATAAGTTATTATCATTTTAATTGCATAGATATGGCGACATAGCCAAGTGGTAAGGCACGGGTCTGCAACACCCTGAGCACCAGTTCAAATCTGGTTGTCGCCTCTTGAAACTCCAGTGATTATTCATTGGAGTTTTTTCTTTGTCAAATCTGAAGTTTATCACAGAATATAAGAAATAGCATAATTTAGAATAAACTGTCTTTTCCAAGGGATATGGAGGTTCCATATGAAAGAAAAGAAGATATTTGAAGGTGTAGGAACAGCAATTATTACGCCGATGAAAGAAGATGGAAGCATCAATGAGGCTGTTTTTAAAGATTTAATAGAGTGGCAGGTAAATGAGGGGGCAGATGCAGTTGTGGTTGCAGGTACCACAGGAGAGGCATCTACGCTTTCGGATGAGGAACATTTAAGGCTGGTCGAGTGTGCAGTTGGTGCAGTACAGGGCAGAATACCGGTTATAGCAGGAGCCGGGAGCAACGATACAGCGCATGCCATTTTCATGGAAAAAGAATGTGAAAAATTAAAAGCAGATGCGATCCTTTCGGTAACGCCCTATTACAATAAAACTTCACAGGAAGGAATTTATCAGCATTACAAGGCATGTGCCAATCAGACAACACTGCCAATCTTAGTTTATAATGTACCGTCAAGAACAGGGGTAACCATGATACCACAGACCTATCAGCGTTTAGCGGAAATAGATAATATTGTGGGATGTAAAGAAGCAGGAACAGATATGGCACGGCTGGCGGAGACTGCAGCATTATGTGGCAAAGGATTTGCCGTTTATTCCGGTAATGATGATCTGATCGTTCCAACAATGGCATTAGGAGCATCCGGGGTAATCTCTGTTCTTTCCAATCTGGTACCGAGGCAGGTCCATGATCTGGTAATGGAGTGTCTGCACGAAGACTGGGAGCAGGCGAGAAAGCTCCAGTTTTATTATATGGAACTGAATAAAGCATTGTTTTCAGATGTAAGTCCAATGCCGGTAAAATATGCAATGAAACAGATTGGATTTGATGTAGGCGTATGCCGTCTTCCGTTGTGCGAAATGAGTAATGAGAAAAAAAGAAAAATGCAGGATATTCTGGAAAAATATTGTATAAAAAAGTGAAAATTTAACAAAAGATACCTTTTTAATTCTGGTTTTCTGTGTTATTATGAATAATATATATGGGTAAAGGATACAAAAGCAGGGGGTAATGTTTTATGGCCAGACAGGTTCAAAAGAAAAAGCCACAAAAAGAACCAAAAATGGTGAAAAAAGTAAAGGAGTCAAAAGTAAAACAGAAATCTGTTCAGGTAAAACAGAAAAAAAGCGGTAATGCAATGTTATTTGGTATTCGTACCAAAATATTTATCTGTTTTCTTGTGCCGATTTTCTTTTTGATCTTCGTAGGCATCATTTCTTATGAAAAGGCAGCGGAAGGGATGACAGAGACATTCTGCGAGTCCAGCCAGCAGACTATTCGTATGGCGGGAGAATATATTGATGTCGGAAACTCGTTTATTGAATCAGAAGCATTAAAATATGCGTTTAATTCACAGCTCGGCAAATATCTGATGGGATTATATGAAGTAGATCCGATTCAGAGAAAAGAAATTTTAAACAGTGTAAGTTCAGATATCAGAGCATCTCAGGTAGCGAATGATTTCATTAATAACATTTTCATTGTTACCAATGAGGAATTGCAGATGTTTACGACATCCGGAACCAATAACAAAAAGGGCAATTATACAGATTACAACAATGAAGTTATGGCACTCTCTGAAAATGGAACCAAGGCGCCGGCGTGGATCGATAGCCATGCCTCTTTGGATGATTATTTAGGATTGTCATCTTCAGATTATATCTTATCTTATGAGACAACACCACAAACTGGAAAGGGATATATTGTCATTGATGTCAGCTCTTATGCAATCAAGACATTTCTGAGCAATCTGAATCTTGGAACCGGAAGTATTGTCGGTTTTGTCAGTCCGAATGGAAAAGAGATCATTTGTGAAAATCTTAAAGAAGGACAGGAAAGCAGACTTGCTGAGGGCGAGAGCGTATTCTATGGACAGGATTTTTACACTGGTTTAGAGGAAAAAGAAGGATTAAAAGAAGTTAAATATCAGGGAAGCAATTATCTGTTTTTATATAGCAGAAGTGATGTTACAGGTGCATCGGTATGTGCATTGGTACCGATGTCTGTTGTAACCGGTCAGGCAGATTCAATTAAAAACATTACAATTGCAGTCGTTGTAGTTGCCGTGATCGTAGCAGCAATGATCGGTCTGTTTATTACAACCGGAATCCAGAAAAACATGAAACGTATTTCTGGAAGACTGGAAGAGGTTGCAGAAGGAAATCTGACAACCCAGGTTAAAGTAAAAGGTCGTGATGAGTTTAATAATCTGGCAGTTGTTGCCAACCATATGATTAACAATAACAAGAAGTTAGTCCAGAAGGTAAGCGGGGCAACACAGACCCTGGAACTTTCTGCGAAGGAAGTAAGAGAGGCATCCAGTGTAATGCAGGACTACTCTGCAAATATCACTCAGGCAATCGATGAGATCAATGAGGGAATTGTAAGACAGTCTGAACATGCTCAGGAGTGTGTAAGAAAGACCGATACTCTTTCCGAAGAGATCCGCGAAGTAAGTCGTATCGTTGACAGCGTAGAAAAACTGGTTACCGAAGCAGAGAATATGATCCATCAGGGTACTGAGATGGTAAGAGAGCTTGGAAGCCGTGCTACAGAGACCACAGAGATCACGGTCAAGGTAGAAGAAAGCATTGAAGAATTAAAACGTGAGTCCGAGATCATCAATGAGTTTGTAGAGACGATCACAGATATTTCGGAGCAGACGAATTTGTTGTCACTGAATGCGTCAATCGAAGCAGCACGTGCAGGAGAAGCCGGCAGGGGATTTGCAGTGGTGGCTGAAGAAATCAGAAAACTCGCAGACCACTCAGCAGAGGCAGCCGGTGAGATCCAGAACAATGTAACACATATTACAGATCAGACAGTAATAAGTGTAGAAAATGCAAAAGAAGCCCGTGAGATGGTAACTTCACAGACAGCTGCTGTACAGGAGATCGTCAGCGTATTTGAAGATATGAACCAATGTATGCAGAATCTGTTTGAGGGATTAAAAGAAATTGTTACCAGTACAGAGCAGGCAGACCGGGAGCGTGAAGATGCTGTATCTGCTGTCAAGAATATATCAGATATCATTGAAGAGACGGCAGAAGGTGCAAAGATTGTTCAGAATGTCGCTGCAAAATTAAAAGAAAATGTAGAGAACATGAACAATACAGCCGAGTCACTGGGAACCAATATGAATGATCTGAAAACAGAGATTTCAGTATTTAAGACCGAGTAGCAGGAACAGAAAAAATAATGTAATTTTAAAAAGATGGGAAATTGAATGCAACAATTTCCCATCTTTTTTAGACTATATATATGACAGGTAATTCATGGAAAACGGAAATGAGGAATGTTATGGAAAATTACTTAAAGAAAGTAAAAAGAGCAAAACATGGCGACACAGAAGCATTCGCAGAATTGTATAGTGAGGTGTATGAAAACATGTATCGGTTCGCCTTATATACATTGCGCAATACGTCTGATGCGGAGGATGCTGTCAGTGAGGCAGTGACGGATGCATTTGCAACGATCCATAAGTTGAGAACAGAGGATGCATTTAAAAGCTGGATCTTTCGTATTTTATCCAACAAATGCAAGGATAAGCTCCGGGGATATCTGCAAAAGGAAGAGGAATTAAAAGAAGAGACGTTGCAGGATGAGCCAGAAGCGGGGCTGACGGAGCGTATTATGGTAAAAAATACATTTTTTGAGCTGTCCGATGAGGAAAGGCTTATTATCAGTATGCATCTTTTTGCAGGTTATACGAGCAGGGAGATTGCTGACGTTTTGCAGATGAATGAGAATACTGTCCGTTCCAAAGAGAGCCGGGGACTGAAAAAAATGGCTGGAAAATTAGAGGATATCAGAGAGTAACAAGGGTTAATAGAAAAGAGGTTTATGCTATGACAGAAAAAGAAGTATTAGAAATGATAAAAGAATCAGCAGAAAAAGAAAAAATGCCAGATGCATTACGACCGGAACAGATAAAGGAAAAACTACAGGCAACAAAACAAAAAAAAGCAGGAAAATGGCTTGCAGCAAGCAGGGTGGCTGCAGTGGCACTTGTGCTGTTCTTAGGAGGTGCTGTCGGATTACAGACATTGTATCTGCATTCGGGGGACGAGGCGTATACATCTGGGTCAGCGGAAGTCGGACAGCCTGAAATGATGGCGGAGGAGGATACGGAAGAAGAGTCGGTTTCTATCACTGCCAAAAAGGACGCGGGAAAGTTGTATACGGTAGCGAAAAATTACGATGAAGTTTACGATGCGCTGCAGGCGCAGAGCAAAGAGAGGGAGATTTATGAGACGACCATTGATCCGGAATATTCGTTTCTATTTAATGAAGGTAGCAGTACCAGTGGTGCGGATTCATCTATGAGCACAGGAACGGCTGAAATTGCAATGGAGGACAGCGTAACATATGCACAGACGGAAAGCAGTACAGCCGTAAATTATTCCAAAACCAACGTCCAGATGGAGGGTGTGGATGAAAGCGATATTGTAAAAACAGATGGATCTTATCTCTATACGGTATCCAGAGGCAAGGTCATTATTACCGATATCCGGAACGGAGATTTAAAGGAAGCAGGGGAGATCAATGTGGTATCCGACCAGGCGGCAGATGACATTTTAGAAATGTATGTCGCAGGAAAGCAGTTGAATCTGATCGTACAAAGAGAGAGTACCGGGCTGACAAAGGAGAGTACATCAAAAAATAAAAAGGACGTGTATTCGGTATCTTCTGACGTGCAGACACAGATCCTGACTTACGATATTTCTGATCCAAAGAAGCCGGAACAGACCGGAACGATGACACAGGATGGCTATTACAACACTTCGCGCAAGATAGGGGATATTATTTATCTGTTTACTGATAAAAGTATGGGTTATCCATCTCTTACGAAGGAAGAGGCGGTTCTTGATGATGAGGTAAGTGGATGGATCCCGCTTGTAAATGGGAAAGCGGTAGAGGCGGATTGCATTTATCTGTCTGATTCTGCACAGCAGGGTCTTGTGATCTCCGCCATGGATGTGAAAAAACCAAACAAAGTTGTGGATAATACCGTGATCTTAAATGGATATGTGGATATCTATGTGAGCACAGATGCGGTATATCTGTATCAGACTGATTATGCCAGCAGTGATGTTGACACACAGATCGCCAAGTTTGAGCTTTCTAATGGCAGTATTAATGCGGTAGATGCCGCTTCTGTAAAGGGGGAGATCCGGGATACCTTTGCAATTAATGAATCGAATGGAAGTTTAAGGGTGCTGACAACAGCAGATGCGTTTACTGGCGAGAGCACAAATGGATTGTATCTGTTTGATAAAAATATGAAAATGACAGGAAAACTGGAAAATATTGCAGAGGGCGAGGAAATATACGCTGCCAGATACCTGGGAAATATGGCATATTTTGTGACCTACCGCAATACCGATCCGTTGTTTGCAGTGGATCTGTCCGATGTAACGAAACCGGAGCTGATCGGTGAGTTGAAAATTACCGGATTTTCGGAGTATCTGCATTTCTGGGGCAAGGATAAGCTGGTTGGTATTGGCTATGAGACGGATCCAAAGACTGGAGAACAGAAAGGATTAAAACTGACTATGTTTGATATTTCGGATCCAAAAGATCTAAAAGAACTTAATACAGTTGTACTGAAAAATGTAGATTACAGTCAGGCATTGTATGAATATAAAGCCGTGCTCGCAGATGCAGATGAAAATTTATTTGGATTTACAACGGAAGATTATACAACAAGTCAGATAAATTATCTGTTATTCTCCTGGGAAAATGGAGCATTTAAAAATCTTCTTACCGATAAAGTATCCGATAATTTTTCCATGGATGAATATCGTGGTGTTTACGTGGGAGAAATGTTTTATATTGTAAACCGGGATGGCATACGTTCTTATGACAGAAAAAATGGGTATCATTTTTGCAAAGAGCTGTTATTCTAAGGGAAATGGCAAGTAAATGATGTAATCTACGGATTCCCCTTTTTATTTAATGGGGGATATAGTATAATAAAGAGCGTAGGAAAAAGGTAACAATTCACTTTATGATACATGAAACAGTAGATTATATATGAAAAAAAGAAATAAAACAATAACTGCATATCATGTCATAGGATTGATCGGATTTATTCTGGTTATTTTAAGTTTGATTTTCGGAAAAGAGAATTTATATGACAAATCTGTTGAAGCAGAATCGTATGAGATCAAGCCTGTATCGATAGAACAGAAAACAGATTGGATTCGTGAATATACATTATCTATGAGGGAAACATCAAAAGACCAATCCTGTCTGTTTTTTTATACCAATCATAAATTTGTTCATGTCTATGCAGATGGAAATTTAATTTACGCATTGGAGACGACACATTCTCCGTTTGGAAATACAACAGGATCTGTCTGCAACTTTGTAGAAATACCTGCTTCGGCAGATCAGGTTGTGGTTACCATTGAGGCGGCATATCGGAGCGGTCAGAACTATTCAGTCGATTTTGAAATGTGCAATGCGCTGGAGAAGTTTCGCTCGATGCAGCGAAGGTCTGTGCCAGGTGTACTGATCAGTGTTATGAACATTTTTCTCGGACTTTGTATGGTCATATACCGGTTTTTTGTAAGAAAAAAGGTGTATGTTGGAAGAGAACTGTTATACTTAGGTATTCTCTGTGTGGACATGGGATTTTGGACTTTTATGGAGTCCGATATGATCAATCTGATGGTCCCGAATCATGTTGCAATTTCATTTATAGCGTTTGTCTGTCTGATGCTGCTTGGAATGCCATTTGTACTTTTTGTCAAATATTTTTTCCATGCACAGGATCGTATTTTGTACCGGGTTTTGTTGATCTTGCAGGAATGTTCGGCAGTTATTCTTTTAGTATTGCATTTTACAGGGATTGCCCAGTTAAAGGAAACAGCATCTGTCACACATCTGATGATTTTTCTTTCCATTCTTTATTTTTTCTTTATTTTGCTGGGAAAAATGAGAGACAAGGATGTGCAGCAGCGGATCAAAGTAAGTCTGATCGGTTTTCTGATCATGTTTATATCGATGCTGGTCGATCTGTTTACCTATTATAATGGAGCGCGCCAGGGGGACGTCATTGGAAAGATTGGCTTTTTAATTTATGTGATCATGCTGGGATATATTACGTTAAAAGGAACGATTGCAAGGATGCAGGAGGGCAGCAGGGCGGAATTTTATCATGAACTTGCGGAGCGGGATATGTTTACAGACACTTATAACCGCAATGCTTATGAGAGTGACGTTGCTGCTTATGGAAAAAAGAGAGACACGTTGGTGATTACTTTTGATCTGAATAATCTGAAGTTTCATAATGATCATTTTGGACATAATTTCGGTGATAAATATATCAAGGATGCTGCAGTGATCATCAAAAAGGTATTTCAGAAATATGGGAAAATATACCGGATTGGCGGGGATGAGTTTTGTATCCTGATCGATTCCCGTGTATGTTGTCCGGTGGACCGGCTTTTACTGGATATGCAGGACATGCAGGATGCTTATAATGAAAAAACACAGGTTGTCCACATGCAGATTGCCTATGGTTATGCATGGTTTGATGAAAATCAGGATCAGGATCTGGAACACACAAGAAATCGTGCAGATAAGCGCATGTATGAGAATAAGGACAAACAGAAAGCAAATGACAGTTGGATAAAAACAAGACGAGTATAGGAGCATACGGTAATGATAGCAGAAACATTTGAAATGAAAGTAGAAGGTTCACAGCCGGGGGCAAGACTGGATCTATATAGAATGGAATATTCGCAAAATATAGGTGTAGATTTAAGACCACTGCTTCTGATGTGTCCGGGAGGCGGTTATAACTATACATCGGATCGCGAATCGGATCCACTGGCAGTGCATTTCCTAAGTGCAGGTTATCATGTTGCAATCCTGCGTTATTCCTGCAATCCTGCAGTTTTTCCAACTGCACTGTTAGAACTTGCAGAAGCAATGAAACTGATCCATGCACATGCGGGGGAATGGCATGTTGATACAGATAAGATCGTAGTACAGGGATGTTCGGCGGGCGGACATCTTGCGGCCAGTCTGGGTGTATTCTGGCATGAAAAATGGCTGGCAGAAAAGGCTGCTACAACAAATGATGTGTTACGCCCGGCAGGGATGCTGTTATGTTATCCGGTTATTACGTCTGGAAAATACGCACATAGAGGATCGTTTGAAAGTCTGTTGCGGGGACAGTATACGGAAGAGATGTTAGAGCGTACCTCTTTAGAAAAGCAGGTCTCAGAGTACACGCCAAAAGCATTTATCTGGCATACCTATACGGATAAAAGTGTTCCAGTGCAAAATTCCCTGCTTTTGATCGAGGCGATGAAAGAATATGAGATACCGGTTGAATTTCATATGTACCCGGTTGGAGACCATGGATTGGCAACCTGTGACAAATGGAGTCTCACATCGGATGGAAGAGGGGTTCAGGAAGAATGTCAGAGCTGGCTTCCATTAGCAAAAAAATGGTTATCCTATTTCTAGGGTAACCATTTTTTTTATGATAATGATATTGCAAGGTATTCACTCTATTATTTTACAACGATCTTTACGAATTTTTTCTTTCCACGTTTTAATACAAGCCCGTCTGCTCCGAACGCATCTGCGTTGTAAGATGTCCTGATGTCGGTAACTTTTTCATCGGCAAGGGAAACACCACCCTGCTCTACAGCACGTCTTGCATCAGAACGGGAAGGAGCCAGTCCTGATTTTACGAGGAGTGCGAGGATGTCCAGGTCACCATCTGCAAAATCTGCGGCAGAAAGTTCTGTGGTTGGCATATGAGCAGAATCACCGCCACCGGCAAATAATGCGTGAGAAGCATTTTTTGCCTTGGTTGCTTCTTCTTCACCGTGAACCAGTTTGGTTAATTCGAAAGCGAGGATCTCTTTAGCTTTGTTTAACTGTGCACCCTCCCAGCTTTCCATTGCATCGATCTCTTCGAGAGGAAGGAAGGTCAGCATACGGATGCATTTTAAAACATCTGAGTCTGCAACGTTTCTCCAGTACTGGAAGAAATCGAATGGAGAAGTTTTTTCCGGATCAAGCCATACAGCACCAGACTGTGTTTTACCCATCTTTTTACCCTCGGAATTTAACAGAAGGTTGATGGTCATAGCGTAAGCATCTTTGCCTAATTTACGACGGATCAGTTCGGTACCGCCTAACATATTGCTCCACTGGTCATCACCACCGAACTCCATGTTACATCCGTATTTCTGGTATAAGGTGTAGAAGTCGTAGCTCTGCATGATCATGTAGTTGAACTCTAAGAAGCTTAAGCCTTTTTCCATACGCTGTTTGTAACATTCAGCAGTCAGCATACGGTTGACAGAAAAATGAGCACCTACCTCGCGAAGTACATCGATGTAGTTTAAATCCATCAGCCAGTCTGCGTTGTTTACCATGAGTGCTTTGCCATCAGAAAAGTCGATGAAGCGGCTCATCTGTTTCTTAAAGCAGTCGCAGTTGTGCTGGATAGTCTCAGGTGTCATCATCTGGCGCATATCGGTACGGCCGGATGGATCACCAATCATAGCGGTACCACCACCGATCAGGGCGATTGGTTTGTTTCCTGCCATCTGAAGGCGTTTCATCAGGCAAAGTGCCATGAAATGTCCAACATGCAGACTGTCAGCGGTCGGATCAAAGCCAATGTAGAAAGTAGCTTTTCCGTTGTTGATCAGATCTTTGATCTCTTCTTCATCTGTTACCTGCGCGATCAGACCGCGGGCAACTAATTCATCATATAATGTCATAAGTCCCTCCTGAAATAAAAATATGGAATAGAATGTACATTTTGCGAACATTCTATGAGTAAGAATAAAAAAACCCCGTCCTTAGAAAAGGACGAGGATATCAACCCGTGTTACCACCTTTGTTTGCAAACAGCTCACGCTGCATGCCTTTGCAAGTGTCAATCAACACTCCGGTGTGTGTAACGAACACCACTCCGTCGCAACCTACTGAATCCAGGTCGTTCGGTGCGAAGCTCAGGGATGTATTCAAAATAAAAGTGCCACGCGCCTCTCATCAACCGGCTGCTCTCTGTCTGGTCTTTTTTATCTTTACTTTTTCCCATCAAAGCTGTTCACGTTTGAAATTAAGGCTATTATAGATTCGGTAAGATAGATTTGTCAATCATTAATTTAGAAAAGGATAGAGAGGATTGTATTTTAAAGAGAAAAATGTTACGATAAAAGAAGAGTTTTGAGCGAAAAACAGGGGCATGGGAGGAAATAACCATGAATAAAAAAGCGGTTTCTGCGATCAGCATTGCAGTATTGGCAGGTGCATTATTTTTACAGGCAATGGTAGCAGGTGGTGTTGCCAGTACGGAGATGGGAATGGTGATGGATGCCATGCGCGTTCTGCTTCGCTCGGATTATTTGTATTATGAGTTAAATTCCATCAATGGTGCGGAAGAGACAAAAGAAAAAATATGGGTGGATATGATTTCTGGAAGCTGGGTAGAGGAACTTACGGTATCCGATGATGATGGTGTTAGCGTGTCCTGGCGGCGCTATTCGGACGGAACAGAGGAATGGTGGAATTACGGACAGACAGGATGGGAGTCGGCTGAGAGTGTCAGCAGGGCACCGGGTTTAAGTGTCATTACGGATTTTGCACTTGGGGTCAATGCGATCGCAGATACCCAGGTCATAGAGGAAGAAGACGGCAGCAAGGAGATCATTTTTACGCTTGCGGATGAAATGTACGAAAAGCATAAGGAAGAGATGCTTGATCTGCTGGGGGAAGAGAATGATGATGAAAAAACACAGAGCGTTACCTACCAGCAGTATCTGGATACCAGCCTCGATGATGCCAGCTTTACCTATAAAATTGATGAAGAAGGGGCTTTGACGGAGGTGGATTTTTCCGTCGATGTGACACAGCCCCAGATTCTGTTAAAAGGTGCCGGAACTTATGAACTGGGCAACACGACGACACGTCAGATGGGATATACCACAGAGATTGTCAGTGGAAAACGTGGCGAAGTTCCCGAGAAGATCCGTCAGTGTCAGGCACAGGTGGAGGGATTATAGGAGCGGATGTTCGGCTCTTGCCTTTAATCTGGCGTAACGGCGGTCGATTTCGTGTTGTATTTTCTGCAGGATGGCTTCATAGGGCTCGGATGCAAGGTGTTTCGTTCTGCCCATCATGGCGAAAAAGTCAGCGACTGGTATTTTCTTTTTTGCTTTTTCAGGATCATAATTAAGAGTTGTAATGCCGCGTTCTACTTCGTAAAGAGGAAAATAACAACAATTTACAGCAGCGGTGATGACATCCCGCTCTGTTTTTGGGTTATCCCCCCAGTTGAGCGGACAGGCGGATATGGCTTTGACATAGGCGGTTCCAAAGTCTCTCGCATAGGCAGCAGCTTTGGCAGCCTTACGGATAAAGTCGGCAGGATTGCTTTCTGCAACTGTTGCAACGTAAGGAAGATGCGTTGCTGCCATGAGTTCTGGCATATCTTTGTGAAAAAAACGTTTTCCAAACTGGTCTTTGCCAAGATGGGAGGTCGAGCTTTTGGCTCCCATCGGAGTCGAATAGGAGAGTTGGTATCCGGTGTTCATATAGCCACCATTATCGTATTCAAACAGGATAAGATGATGACCGCGTAGAGCCGTTCCGATGGCGGAACCCATTCCGATATCCAGTCCACCGTCTCCACTTACCATGATAAAGGTGATGTTTCCTTCCGGGTATTCCCCACGTTTTTGTTTTTGATGAAATACTTCTGCCAGTCCGCTTAACGTTGCTGCACCATTCTGGAACAGATTGTGTAGATAAGGTACGCGGAAAGAGGTTTTTGGATAGGCGCTTGTGATGACCATGCCGCATCCGGTCTGAAATAATAACACGACATTTCCTTCAATTCCCATCAGTAAAAGATTTAAATTGACCGGGATCCCGCAGCCCGGACAGGCACCATGCCCCGGTGCAAGTCGTTTTGGCATGGCAGTCGCATCTTTTAGGGCACCGCCATGTACCTGCATTTTGCCAGATCCTGCATCAAAGGTGCAGGTGGTAATGCCGGGTGAGCAGGCTTCTTCGGTCAAAGGTGCGAAGTATGCAGGTTGTTTTTGCGTGGATTGGTCTGTTCCCGGTGTGATTCCATAATAATCAAATTCTTTTGCGTTATTCTTTGCCGCTTCTTCAAATAAAGCGAGGGCATCTTCAACAAAAAAGTCTTTTCCACCGAGCCCGTAAATGCGGGTCAAAACACGGATCGGATGACCGGAAGCGGTATTTTCCTGTAATGCGGCGCGCAGCTCTAAGGACATATTTCCGCCACCGGCACCATAACTGTCCTGACGATCCGCAGCGAGGATTACCTTTGCATGGCAGCAGAAGTGACGGAGTTCTTCTGCCGGAAACGGGCGCAGTACATGAAGTGTGACAACACCTGCCTTTATGCCTTTGGCGCGGAGCTGATCTACGGCAACACAGGCGGTATGATAGGAAGAACCAATGAGAAACAGCAGAATATCGGCATCTTCATGGCAGTAGCCGCTCACGGTTTCATGTTTTCGTCCGGATAACTGTGAATAGGTGTTAAACAGTTTCGGGAGAGCTTTCTTTGCCTCGTCCATGGCGAGGGAGAGCTGGTAGCGGTTGTTGATCACATCCGGCTCATTCATATAAGAGCCAATGGAAACGGGATGAGAAAGATCAAGGACACTGTAGGTGGCATGTTTTTCCCCGATAAAATCCTGGACGGTCGAATCGTCCTCAAATACATAGCATTTCTGTTTCTGATGGCTGGTAAAAAATCCGTCAAATGCGACTGCAACCGGCAGATTGACCCATTCAGCGAGTTTTAATGCGATCAGGTTAAAGTCATAGACCATCTGTGGCGAATCGGCAAACAGGATGATCCACCCGGTATTCAAAAGATACATGATGTCGCTGTGGTCGCCTTTGATGCAAAGAGGGCCGGAAATGGTGCGGCATGCGACATTCATTACCATAGGCATTCGGGTGCCGGACTGAACGGGAAATTGTTCTAACGCATAGAGAAGACCATTTGCACTCGTGGCATTAAATACTCTGCCACCGCCGGCAGAGGCACCATAACAGATACCGGCAGCACTGTGTTCGCCTTCTGCGGCAATGAGGCTGATATCGTGGAGCCCCTGTGCTCCCATTAAGTCCAGATTTTCTGCAATCTGTGTGGATGGGGTGATCGGATAATATCCCATAACATGATAGTTGATCTGTTTTGCAGCATAAGCAGCAAGTTCATTTCCGCTTTCATAGAGGATTTTCTGGGAAGCGGGTTGATTGGTTCCTGTTTCATTCATTATAAGATACCTCCGTCTACACGTTTTTCAGTCAAATAAGAATCACTGGTGATCCAAGAGTTTGCGCCGGATTCCTGATAATTGGACGGTGCATTCAGCAGATCGCGGTTTAATCTTTCATGTGGCTTTTTCTCATGATCACGTTCCAAAGCAGTCACAAGGGCAGCAGTCGGGCAGACCGCAACGCAGCGCAGACATCCTTTGCAGTGGGTATAATCAAGCCCGCTGTTTTTCATGGCGGGTTTTCCCTTGTAAGTGCCTGGCAGGAACTGAAACACAAAATCCGGACAGGCAGAATCACATAGCCCGCAATGAATACATTTTTCAGGAAGAAACAGTGGAATATAGCCTTCTCTGGATGCGGACAGGTCATTGGAGATCGTGCTTCCAATGCGCGGATTGACTCCACCGATCGGCGCGTTTTCATAGCCCCACACATAGTTTTCCGTTCCTCCTCCTTCAGGAAAAGAGGCGGCACGATCGGACAGGGAGAGAGAAGACAAAGTTTCATAGCCGGCACGCAGCCCTTTTAAATTTGCTTCTATGAGACCGGGGTATTTTTTTCCGACACTTTCTGCACAAAGGGTTTCTGCCATGGAAAGGGGAACGAATCCACAGGCTTTGATGAGGGCTCCCAGCATAACCATATTGATACGGGATTTACAATCCATTGCAATGGAAAGAGCATCAATACAATGCAGTGTTCCAGTTGGAATTTTGTATTTATCTGCCGCTTCTGTAGCGGATAATGGTGTATTCAGAACAATTTGTGTATGCTTGCTGATGCCAGACAGCACAGGATAAGAGGAAATCAGCCCTTCGTGAAAGATGCCGAGAAGATGTGGATGGGTAACCGGGCTGTTGATCCGGAGAGAAACATTGTCCTCACACCAGCGAATGTATGCTTTGACCGGAGAACCTCTTTTTTCGGAGCCATAGCTTGAGAAGCTTAAGGCGTTGAGCTTTAAATAGAGGGCACCGAGTTCGCCGAGCAGTTTTCCACAGAGATTCGCACCAAGTCCTCCAATGCTTTCCAGGCGTATTTCATAGTAGCCGTATTCGTTTGTAACGGGTAGTTTGACCGAATCATTCATAGATAGACCCCTTTCGATTTGTTTTCTTGAAAATGTCCTGTTTAACTGCTAGTATGAGAATTGTATACAGAAAATATGCGTGATCGGATAAAAAGAGACTGGGATGGTTGCACTTTACAATAGAATAAAAAGTATGTAGAATAGACACGGATATTTTAAAGAGAGAAAAAAATGAAGCATAAATTATTAGACTTTGTAAAAAAAGAGACCGTACTTGTAGTGGCTGGTATTCTGGCAATTCTTTCAGCATTTATTGTTCCACCAGATCTGAATTATTTTTCATATATCGACTGGCGGGTGCTTGGAATCCTGTTGTCACTTATGTTGATCACAGCGGGATTACAGAAAAATGGAGTATTTGATGTGGTCGGAAAAAAACTCCTGATGCATACAAAAAATACAATGCAGTTAATGGCAATTCTTGTGTTTTTATGTTTTTTTTCCAGCATGTTTATTACCAATGATGTGGCACTTCTGACCTTCGTTCCGTTCGCACTTCTGATATTGAAAAAATGTGGACAGGAACATTTTTTGATACCGGTTATTGTATTGCAGACGATTGCAGCGAATCTGGGAAGCATGTTGACACCGATTGGAAATCCACAGAATTTATATCTCTATCAGCTATCGGGGTTTGGATTTGGTGAATTTGTATTATATATGCTGCCATATGCGGTGGTTGCGGGAATTCTGCTGGCAGCAGCAATCATAGGATTAGGACGAAAAAAAGAGGTAATTGTCATGGATGAGAGTTGCTTCGGGAAAACAGAAATTGTATTAAATCATAAAAAGATAGCAATTTATCTGCTTTTATTTTTGTGTAGTCTTCTTGTGGTTGCACATGTATTGCCATATGGAGCAGTATTGATATTGGTACTGGTTGCGGTTGCAGTTTTGGATCGTGATGTACTTTGGCAGGTGGATTATTGTCTACTGTTTACATTTATTGCTTTCTTTATATTTACTGGAAATATAGGGGGTATGGAAAAATTTCAGGAAACGTTGGAAATGCTTGTTACCGGACGGGAGCTTTTGGCTGGTATTCTTGCGAGCCAGTGTATCAGTAATGTACCAGCGGCATTACTTTTGTCTGGATTTACAGGAAATATAAAGGGGCTTTTGCTGGGAGTAAATATTGGAGGGCTTGGAACGTTGATCGCTTCTATGGCAAGCCTGATCTCGTATAAAATATATGCACATAACTATAATCGGACAAAGGGTATCTATTTTCTTTGGTTTACAATTTCCAATCTGATTTTTTTATTTATATTAGTACTGCTTGCAGTGATTATTTCCTGATGTATCAGGGTAAAGAGGATTATTATGACAAAAGATATGCAGAAACAACTGGATAAAAGAAGTATGATGGGGACGATCTATGTGCTTCTTTCCGCGGTATGTTTTAGTACCGGCGGTGTCCTGATCAAGACGATCCCATGGGGGTCGGTGGCGATCCAGGGAGCGAGGAGCATATTTTCCACGATTGTGATCGCAGCGTATATGATGGTGGCCCATCAGAAGTTTGTGTGGAATAAGACGGTGGTGTTTGGTGCAATCTGCAACACGGTCATGGCATTTACTTTTGTGGCAGCAACGAAAATGACGTCAGCGGCAAATGCGATCGTGTTACAGTTTACAGAACCGATCTTTGTGATTCTTCTGGTCTGGCTTTTATATAAGAAGAAACCGGGAAAGGATGCCATCATTTGCTGCGCACTGGTATTTAGCGGTATTTTGTGTTTCTTTTACGAATCGTTAAGTGGAGGCGGACTGGCGGGAAATCTGCTTGCGGTATTTTCTGGATTTGCTTATGCACTGGTCATGATGATGAAGCGGTTTCCGGGTGCGGATTTTGAATCGTCTCTGATCGTCAGTAATATTTTCAGTATCATTATCGGCTTTCCGTTTTATACCGGGGAGAGCAGTCAGACACCGGAGATCTGGCTGTTTGTGGTACTGCTTGGTGTGATACAGTTTGGCTGTTCCTACCTGTTCTTATCAAAGGGTCTGGAGCGGGTAACACCGGTTGCGGCATCATTGCTTTCAACGATCGAGCCGATCTTAAATCCAATCTTAGTCGCCATTTTCTGTGGGGAGACCATTGGAGGGATCGCACTGATCGGAGCGGTTCTTGTGGTTGGTTCGGCTGGTATATACAGTGTCAGACAGGCGGCTGGTAAGACAACTTAATAAAGAAAAAAAAGATGACAGGATAGTACAAGCAGCTACCCTGTCATTTTTTTATGACATCACGAGAACTTTCTTACCTAAATTTTACAGAAGTGTGCACGTATTCTTTACAATCGGGGCGTAGCATAACAATGAAAAATTAGAAGAGAGAAGAGAATGAGGAGAACACATGAAACAGACACTTGTGTGGGCACATCGCGGAGCCAGCGGTTATGCACCGGAAAATACGATGGAAGCCTTTGAAAAAGCAGCAGAAATGAAAGCAGACGGAATCGAATTGGATGTCCAGATGACAAAGGATGGCGAGCTGGTTGTCATCCATGATGAGACGATAGACAGAACCAGTGACGGACATGGATGGGTAAAAGATTTTTCTTATGCAAAACTGGCATCACATCATTTTAACAAAACACATCCGGAATATCAGAATGCAAGAATACCCACATTGGAAGAGGTATACGAGTGGATAAAAGGGACGAATCTCACGCTGAATGTGGAAATCAAGACGGGCGAGGTATTTTATTCCGATATTGAGGACCGGGTACTTGACCTGACAGCACGTTACGGGATCGAAGATAAGGTTATTTATTCGTCCTTCAATCATTACAGTGTAAGAAAGATCAAGGAATTAAATCCCGATGCCAAAACCGGAATGCTCTACAGTGACGGCATTATCAATCCGGTCAGCTATGGTCATTATGTCGTAAATGCCGATGCAATGCACCCGGCACTGTATAACTTACAGTTTGAAGGCTTCATGGAGGATTGCAGAAAACACAACCGGAAAGTGCATGTCTGGACGGTAAATAAGGAGGAGTACATGCGTATGGTCTGCGAGATGCAGGTGGATGCCATGATCACAAATTACCCGGATCTGGGCAAAAAGATCGCGGCAGAGTATACAGACGGAAAATTACAGCCGGAACTGGTGTTAGCCCTTCAGGAAAAGAAACGGACGATGGCATGATGCAGGAATATTTTGCAGAAGAGGGATTTCGCGGATTTATGCGCGGTGTGGTGGAGCCGTACCTGAAAAAATACCAGAAGAAAGGATATTTTAACAGTTTTGATGGTGCACCGCTGTTTTATTACACCTATTGTCAGGCGGATGCGAAGGCGGCACTTGTGATCTCCCATGGGTTTTGCGAGTTTGCGGAAAAATATCAGGAACTGATCTATTACTTTTTGCAGAAAGGCTGCTCGGTCTATCTCTTAGAGCACCGGGGACATGGCTATTCGAAACGGGAAACTGGGGATGTGCAGAAAGTCCACATCACACATTTTGAGGATTACATAAGGGATTTTGCCTGTTTTGTGGAACACATCGTGGGAAACAGGGAAGAGAGCAAAATCTTATTTGCACATTCCATGGGAGGTGCGATCGCAGTGCGTTATCTGGAAGAATACCCGGATGTATTTGACGGAGCGATCCTTTCGGCACCGATGCTAAAGCTACAGACTGGGGCTTATCCGGAGAAGATCGCAGAGCTGATCGCGGCATATTTTACGGCAACAGGCAGGGGAGAACGGTATGCGGCAGGTCAGGGGGGCTTTGATGACACACCGGATTTTGCGGGCAGCAGCTGTATTTCCAAAGAGCGGTACTGCTATGTATATGGAAAACGAAAAAAAGACTTACAGTATCAGACCTATGGAGCGACATACCGATGGCTGTTTGAAGCATTAAAAGCAACCGGATCACTTCGAAACCGGAGAAATCTGGATCAGATAAAAATCCCCATCCTGCTGTTTGAAGCGGGATGGGATCATATGGTAGGAAATGCTGAAATCGAACAGGCAGCAGAGAGAATCGCAGGGGCAAAACTGATCCGGATGGAACACTCGAAACACGAGATCTTTAACGCAGACGAAAAAACAAGAAGCAGTTACTACGAAACAATATTCAAGTTCATTACACAGTTGCAGGAGCAGAAGGAAGAAGATCAATATGAAGAAAAAATTAGAGAAACTCGAAAAATACTGGATACTTTATGATGTGGGAAATTCGGCGTTCGCGCTTTTACTTTCTACGATCATACCAATATACTTTAAAAATATGGCAGCAGCGGCAGGTATTGCAAATGCAGATTCTACTGCATATTTAAGTTATGCCATTTCGATTTCCACAGTGATCGTTGCAATTTCAGGACCGGTCCTTGGTGCTGTGGCAGATCATAAAAACCGCAAAAAGCCATTGTTTACCTTTTTTATGATGATGGGAGTACTGGGATGCGCAGGTTTGGCACTTCCGTCCGGGATCATCGCTTTTCTGGCAGTTTTTGTGATCGCCAAGGTGGGATTTTCAGGCAGCCTGATTTTTTATGATTCAATGTTAGTGGATGTTACGACCAACGAGCGGATGGACGAGGTCTCTTCCCAGGGGTTTGCCTGGGGCTATATCGGAAGCTGCGTTCCGTTTGTGATCAGCCTGGGACTGATCCTTGGAGCAGATCAGATCGGATTATCGGGAACCGCAGCTATGATGATCGCGTTTGCGATAAATTCAGCATGGTGGGGGCTTGTGACGATCCCACTGCTCCGCAATTATAAACAGAATTATTATGTGGAAAGTAAAGGACACATTACTGCAAAGCAGTCACTGTCCCAGCTGGCAGAGATCTTTGGCGAGATCAGAAATGATAGGAAGGTGTTACTGTTCCTGCTCTCCTTCTTCTTTTACATTGATGGCGTGTATACCATCATAGAAATGGCAACTTCTTATGGAAAAGATGTCGGGATCAGCGATACCAGTTTACTACTGGCGTTACTGCTGACACAGATCGTTGCATTTCCATGTGCCATCCTTTTTGGAAAACTGACCAAACAGTTTGAGACAGGAAGCCTGATCATGGTGTGCATCGGAGCTTACTTTTGTGTAGCAGTGTATGCACTGTGGCTGGATGCGGCATGGAAATTCTGGATGATGGCAACGTTTGTCGGTGTTTTTCAGGGTGCGATTCAGGCATTATCCCGTTCCTACTATGCAAAGATCATCCCAAAGAACAAGTCATCCGAGTATTTTGGAATTTTTGATATTTTTGGAAAAGGGGCGTCTTTTATGGGAACGATGCTGATGGGAGTCTCCACACAGTTATTTCATACATCAAAAGCAGGTGTGGCCGCGATCGCAGGTATTATCGCGGTAGGATTTGTCCTGTTCGGGCTGCAGAAGAAGGAACCGGAACTGGAAAACGAGATAGGGGAGATTGGTATTGTCGAAGAAAGGGTCTAAAAAGAACAAAAGCAGAATAAACATAAAAGGAGAAACTACGGGAGTTTTACCTTTGTCGCTGGAAGAACAATTAAAAGAACAGATGGAAGCACCGATGGTACGGCTTCGTTATGCCTGTGCCATTGATGTCATGCAGGGAAAACTGCGGATGTTAAATGCGGACCTGACGGAACAGAAAAACCGTCAGGTCGTTCGCAGTATGTCAGCAAGGATCAAGAGCACGGACAGTATTATAAAGAAGCTGCTGCGTAAAGGAAGGGAAGTAACCTTTGGGGAAGCAGTTGAGACATTAAATGATATCGCAGGGATCCGGGTCGTCTGTTATTTCTGTGATGATATCTATGAGGTGGCAGAACTGATCCGCAGACAAAAAGACATTAAGATCCGCAAGGAAAAAGATTATGTGAAAAATCCAAAAAAAAGCGGATATCAGAGTATCCATCTGATCGTGGGGGTTCCGGTTACTTATTTAGATCAGACGGAAGAGATCCGGGTGGAAATACAGATCCGTTCCTTTGCCATGGACTACTGGGCAGAACTCGATACCCAGATGTGTTACAAGAAGGATGCCGGGGCACTTGAAAATGTGGAAAAGCAGATCAAGGCATATTCGGATGTGATCGCCGGGGTGGATAATCAGATGTTAGAGCTGCGTAAATCTATCGAAAAGATGTGAAGAAACCTTTACTTTTATTTTACTCATATTTTACACAACCTGCCCTTTATATTTTACATGACGGGAATAAAGTGTTTCTTGTAATCAAGAAAAAGAAAACAAGAAAAGAGGAATAAAAAGATGAAAAAGAAAGTAATGTGTGTGTTATTAACAGGAATGATGGCAGCAAGTATGATGGCTGGATGTGGAAACAGCAGCAATACAACAAATGCAGAAACAGATGCAGCAGGCGATTTTGATACAAGCGAATATATAAATGTAACTTCCCGTGAGGATGGTTCCGGTACAAGAGGCGCATTCATTGAACTGTTTGGCATTGAAGAGAAAAATGATGCAGGTGAGAAAGTAGATTACACAACAGAGGAAGCAAATATCACAAACAGCACCGATGTTATGATGACAACCGTTGCAGGTGATGAATATGCGATCGGTTATATCTCACTTGGTTCTTTAAATGACACTGTAAAAGCAGTTGCAATCGATGGAGCAGATGCTACCGTAGAAAACATCAAGAGCGGTTCTTATACGATCGCAAGACCTTTCAACATTGCAACCAAAGGCGAAGTAAGCGAAATAGCACAGGATTTTATGAACTTCATCTTAAGCGCAGACGGACAGAGCGTAATTTCTGACAACGGTTACATCACAGTAAGCGACGATGCAGCAGCATTTGAGTCAAATGGAGCAGAAGGAAAGATCGTCGTAGCAGGTTCATCTTCTGTAACACCTGTTATGGAGAAATTAAAAGAGGCTTATACCGCAGTAAATACAGGCGCTGAGATCGAAATCCAGGAAAGTGACTCAACCACAGGAATGACAGCTGCAATGGACGGAACCTGTGACATCGGAATGGCATCCCGTGAATTAAAAGACTCTGAGACAGAGGGAGGCTTAACAGCAACCGTGATCGCAATGGATGGTATTGCAGTTGTTGTAAACAATGATAATCCAACCACAAACCTTACCAAAGATGATGTAAATGGAATTTTCCGTGGCGAGATCACCACATGGGATGAAGTTTCCAAATAAAGACAGTTAAAAAACAAATCTTTGAAATGAGACCGGAAGAGAACAGACCTCTTCCGGTTTTTAGGGAATGATCAGGAGAAGCATATGAACAAAGTAAAAGAAAAAATCATGGAAGTGGTATTCCTCTTCACGGCAGTGGTGTCGATCATTGCGGTGGCTTTGATCTGTATATTTCTGTTTGCCAACGGATTTCCGGCAATGCAGAAGATCGGTGTGATGGATTTCCTCCTGGGAAAGACATGGAAACCGACCAATAGTATTTTTGGCATTTTTCCCATGATCCTGGGAAGTATTTATGTGACAGGTGGTGCATTGCTGATTGGTGTACCGGTCGGGATCTTAATGTCTGTTTTTATGGCACGTTTTTGCCCGCAGAAACTGTACCATGTATTAAAACCGATCGTAGATCTTCTGGCAGGGATCCCGTCTATCGTATATGGTTTTTTTGGACTGGTTGTCATTGTACCATTTGTCAGAGAACACTTTAAAGGAAACGGACAGAGTATTCTTACAGCATCGGTATTGCTTGGAATTATGATCCTGCCAACCATTATCGGAGTGTCAGAGTCAGCGATCCGCGCAGTTGAGGAGAGTTATTATGAGGGGGCGCTTGCCCTTGGCGCAACGCATGAAAGAAGTGTCTTTACCGTGATCGTACCGGCAGCAAAATCCGGGATCATGGCGGCAGTGGTACTTGGAGTGGGACGTGCGATCGGAGAAACGATGGCAGTTATGATGGTTGCCGGAAACCAGGCGCGTGTGCCGCACAGTATCTTTAAGGGAGTCAGAACCCTGACTGCCAATATTGTCATGGAAATGGGATATGCGACTGACCTGCACAGGGAAGCACTGATCGCAACCGGTGTGGTATTGTTCGTATTTATTCTGATCATTAATATATCGTTTTCTGTTTTAAAGAGAAAAGGGGGCGAGAGATAACATGGGAGAAGCAATCAATAAACAGAGTTTTTCGGATAAACTTAAGTCTTACCGGAAGTATCCCGGTTCCTTTGTACTCCTGCTTCTGGTTTTGATCGCCGCAGTTCTTACGATCGGTGTGCTGGTATTTCTGGTCGGGTACATTCTGATCCGCGGCATCCCGTTTTTAAAACCATCGCTGTTTGCCTGGAATTATACTTCGGATAATGTTTCCATGCTGCCGGCTATGATAAATACCTTATTTATGACTGTGCTTGCACTGGTGATCTCCATTCCGTTTGGCGTGGGAGCCGCCATCTATCTGGTGGAGTATGCCAAAAAAGGAAACAAGCTGGTAGAGATCGTGCGGGTTACCGCAGAGACATTAGCCGGTATTCCTTCTATTATCTATGGACTTTTCGGTATGCTGTTTTTTGTTACGGCACTGCACTGGGGTTATTCGATGTTAGCAGGAGCCATGACACTTGCCATCATGGTACTGCCAACTATCATGCGGACTACGGAGGAGGCACTTCTTTGTGTGCCGGATTCGTTCCGTGAGGGAAGTTTTGGATTAGGAGCAGGAAAGCTGCGTACCATATTTAAGATCGTGCTGCCATCGGCAATACCTGGCATCTTATCCGGCATCATCCTTGCCATCGGACGTATCGTAGGCGAGACGGCTGCACTGATCTATACATCCGGTACGGTGGCAGGAATCGCAGGATTTCTGGATTCAGGACGTACACTTGCCATTCATATGTATTCTCTGTCGAGAGAGGGAATGCACACAAATGAAGCATACGCAACGGCAGTAGTGCTGCTTGTCATCGTATTGCTGATCAATGGTGTATCTTCTCTGATCGCAAAGAGATTTGAAGCACCACGCGATTAATTAAATAGAAAATAAGAGGAAAAAATTATGGCGGAAAAATTTAAAGTATCAAACCTGGATTTATATTATGGCGATTTTCATGCCTTAAAGGATGTCAATATGAATATAGAAGCAAATGAGATCACTGCTTTTATCGGCCCGAGCGGATGTGGAAAATCCACATTTTTAAAGAGCTTAAACCGGATGAACGATCTGGTGGAGGGATGCCACATTACCGGAAATGTTTTGTTGGACGGAGAGGACATTTACAAGGGAATGGATGTCAACCTGCTCAGAAAGCGTGTCGGAATGGTATTCCAGAAACCGAATCCGTTTCCGATGAGCATTTACGATAACATCGCATATGGACCAAGAACACATGGCATCCGTTCCAGGGCAAAGCTGGATGAGATCGTGGAAAAATCCCTGCGGGATGCAGCAATCTGGGATGAGGTAAAGGATCGTCTGAAAAAGAGTGCACTTGGCATGTCTGGTGGACAGCAGCAGAGGCTCTGTATTGCAAGGGCACTGGCAGTAGAGCCGGAAGTCATCTTAATGGATGAGCCGACTTCGGCACTGGATCCGATCTCAACTTCCAAGATCGAGGATCTGGTCATTGAGTTAAAGAAAAAATATACCATTGTCATGGTAACACACAATATGCAGCAGGCAGTCCGGGTATCGGATAAGACGGTTTTCTTCCTGCTGGGTGAAGTTATTGAGAGCGGGGATACCGAAAAATTATTCTCTGTTCCAAAGGATAAACGGACCGAAGACTATATTACCGGACGTTTTGGATGATGGCAGAAAGGAGAAGCATAGAAAATGAGAAACAGATTTGACAGACAGCTTTTAGAACTGAATAATGAATTGATCCAGATGGGTGGACTGATCGAGCAGGCGATCGAGATGGGGATCTCTGCTCTGATCAAACAGGATGTGGAAAAAGCGAAACAGGCAATGGAGTTTGATGAGGAAGTGGATCATCAGGAGCGGGAGATCGAGAGCCTCTGCATGAAACTGTTATTGCAGCAGCAGCCGGTGGCAAGGGATCTGCGCCTGATCTCGGCAGCACTGAAGATGATCACGGATATGGAACGTATCGGAGACCATGCGGCAGATATTTCAGAAATGACGATCCTGATGTCCGGTTCAAAATACGAGGGAAATCAGATCAGCATTGACCTGATCAAAGACATGGCAAAGGAAACCACGGATATGGTCATTAAGAGTGTGGATGCCTTTGTCAAAAAAGATTTGGAACTGGCACACTGGGTCATCGGGCGGGATGACGTCGTGGATGATCTGTTTGCCGCTTACCGCAGACAGATGATCGACAAGATCAATGAAAACGTAAAAAATGGCGAGCAGGCAACCGATATGCTGATGGTAGCAAAATATTTTGAGCGCATCGGAGATCATGCGACCAACATCGCTGAGTGGGTCATCTATTCCATTACAGGCGAGCATGATAATTAAAAAATAAGAAAAAAGTTCCATTTAAAACGTGTTTTCAACAGACTTTACACAGATTTTACATAAAAAATACGCTTTATTTACATACTTAGCAGTTTGTTGAATTGCAAAATGTGTGGAAATAAGGTATAAATAAAATGTATGTAAAAAATGAGTAAAAGATACGAAAGTGTAAAAGGAGACACGAAATGGATATTTTTGGGATACTGACGTTACTTGGCGGATTAGCGATGTTTCTCTATGGTATGAATGTGATGGGAGCCGGACTGGAAAAGATGTCGGGTGGTAAATTAGAGCGCATTTTAGAGAACTTAACCTCCAATCCGTTTAAAGCAGTATTATTAGGAGCTGGCGTTACTGCAGTGATACAGTCTTCGTCTGCGACCACGGTCATGGTAGTAGGTTTTGTTAATTCCGGTATTATGAAACTGTCACAGGCAGTCGGTATCATTATGGGTGCCAATATCGGTACGACCGTTACCTCCTGGCTTTTAAGCCTGACCGGTATTGAGGGTGGCAGCTTTTTTGTTCAGATGTTAAAACCATCTTCCTTCTCTCCAATCCTGGCGATGATCGGTATTATCCTTACCATGTCAGCCAAGAGTGATCAGAAGAAGGATATCGGACAGATCTTACTTGGTTTTTCTGTGCTGATGTTTGGTATGGAGACCATGAGTGGTGCCGTAGAGCCACTGGCAGATGTTCCGGAGTTTACCAACATGCTTACCATGTTCAATAATCCGGTACTCGGTGTGCTTACCGGTGCGATCCTTACGGCGGTGATCCAGAGTTCTTCTGCTTCGGTTGGTATTTTACAGGCATTGTCCGTAACAGGTGGATTTACCTATGGTTCTGTTCTCCCGATCATCATGGGCCAGAACATCGGAACCTGCGTTACCGCAATGATCTCCTCTGTTGGTGCCAACAAGGGGGCAAAACGTGCTGCTTTTGTGCATTTGTATTTTAATATTATCGGAACCATTCTGTTCATGCTTGTATTTTATACAGGAAATGCGATTTTCCACTTTTCATTTACCAATGAGACCGTAGGGGTGGCAGGAATTGCAGCGATCCATACGATCTTTAATATCTTTGCAACCGTTGTGCTGCTTCCGTTTACCAAAGGACTGGAGAAACTGGCATACCTTACCCTGCCAAAGACTCCGGACGAGCAGCAACAGGAGGAGGATGTTTTTGTTATCTTAGATGACCGCTTCTTAAGCAGTCCGGCATTTGCGATCGAGCAGTGTCATTCTTTAGTTAATCAGATGGCAGAGATGACTCAGGCAGGATTTTTAGAGGCAATGGAAGTGCTGACCGATTATTCGGAAGAGAAGATCGAGGATGTGATCGCAAAAGAAAACCGTGTAGACACTTATGATGACAAGATCAGTGCTTACCTTACCAAATTAAGCAGTCAGGACTTATCTTATAAAGACAGCTTAAAAGTAACCTCGTTACTGCACTGTCTGACCGACTTTGAGCGAATTTCCGACCACTCTATCAATGTTGCGGAAAACGCGCAGCAGATGAATAAGGATGGCGTGTCATTCTCGAAAAAGGCAAAAGAAGAGATGCGGATCTACGGGGAAGCAGTAGCCGACATCTTAAACCGTACCACAAAGTCATTCGTGGATGGAAATATTGATCTGGCGCGTACCGTAGAGCCGTTAGAGGAAGTCATCGACGAATTAAACAAAGACGTGAAAAAGAATCATATGAAACGTCTGAGAAAAGGAAAATGTACCATCGAACTTGGACTGGTACTTTCTGATCTTGCAATGAACTATGAACGTGTGGCAGATCACTGTTCGAACATCGCAGTCTACATGATGCAGCTGACTGACACGCAGTTGGAAGAGCATAGTTTTACCGAGCAGATGGATGAGATTGAAAGCGCAGAATTTACACGCAAATTAGAGGAATTCAAACAGAAATATGAGCTGTAATCTGCGGTCTGGAGAAAAATATGGCAACCATTTATATCGTAGAAGATGATATCAACATTCGTGAGATCGAACGTTATGCACTCAAAAACAGCGGATATACCGTAGAAGAATTTGAAAGTGGGGCAGAGCTTTTTAAATGTCTGGAAAAAAAGCTCCCCTCGCTCATTTTGCTGGATATCATGCTGCCCGATGAAGATGGACTGGATATCCTGATGAAAATACGGGCAAACAAGGAAACGGCAGGCATCCCGATCATTATGGTGACTGCCAAGACGAGTGAGCTTGACAAGGTAAAAGGTCTGGATCTGGGTGCAGATGACTATATCACAAAGCCATTTGGTGTGATGGAGCTGATTTCCAGAGTGAAAGCATTGCTGCGCCGGGCAAAAGGAACTGAGACGGAAAGTCAGATCGCCTATCATGAGATTTTACTGGATAATGATAAGCATGCGGTATCTTTATCAGGGGAGCCGTGCGAGCTGACGTTTAAAGAATTTGAACTGCTCAAATACCTGCTGTTAAACAAAGGGATCGTATTATCCAGAGACAAGATCATGGATAAGGTGTGGGGCTTTGAATACGAGGGCGAGAGCCGGACCGTTGATATGCACATCAAGACACTGCGGCAGAAACTTGGAGAGGCAGGAGCCTATATCAAGACTGTCCGTAATGTGGGATATATGGTGGAATAACAGATGAAGAAAAAAATAAATGCGAAATTTATGTTAATTGCGGCAATCGCCATCGTGGTGACTGCCGTATGTTCTATGTTGCTTTTTTATCAGATCCTGGAAAAGCAGATTTTTGATGATCTCGCGTCGAATGCACATGTGATCGCGAAGATGTCCATCGAGGAATTCCGCAGTGACGGGGGATATGATCTGGAACAGGATGGGCTTCGGATCACAGTCATTGAAGCGGATGGAACGGTTTTGTTTGACAGTGTGGAAGATGAGACCACCATGGAAAACCATAAGAACCGCCCCGAGATAGCAAAAGCGATCAAAACAGGGGAAGGAACATCAATCCGTAAGTCAACTACATCACTAAAACATACGTTTTATTATGCGGTGCGGATGGAGGATGGAACGATACTCCGAATTGCAAAAGAGAGCAGCAGTATCACCAGTTTTGTGGCAACGATGACAGGTCTTATTGTAATTGTAGGGCTGCTGGTATTTTTAATGTGTACGTTTTATTCGCACAGACTGACCGTGCGCCTGGTCGAACCAATCGAGAAAATGGCAGCGAATATCACACTGATGAATGAGGATGAAGTATACGAGGAGATCCGTCCGTTTATCGCTACGATCAAGCAGCAGCATGTGGATATCTTAAATCATGCGCAGATGCGGCAGGAGTTCACTGCAAATGTTTCTCACGAGTTAAAAACTCCGCTGACTGCAATCTCCGGTTATGCGGAGCTGATCGCGAGTGGTATGACATCGGGAGAGGACACGATACATTTTGCCAATGAGATCCACAGCAATGCGGAGCGGCTGCAGAGCCTGATCAATGATATCATCAAACTGTCCGAACTGGATGATGACGATCTGAAACTGGAATTTGAAACGGTCGATCTGTACGAACTGGGCGAGCACTGCCTTGCTTCCATGGCGTTACAGGCGCAGAAAAATGAAGTGGCGATGTACCTTAAGGGTGAGCATGTACCGCTAAGCGGCAATAAGACGTTGTTAGAAGAACTGATGTTTAATCTTTGCAGCAATGCGGTGCGCTATAACAAAAAGGGCGGAACCGTTACGATCACCATAACGACCGAGCAGGGACGACCGGTGCTTGTGGTGGCAGATACCGGTATCGGGATTCCGGAAGAGCAGCAGGAGCGTGTGTTTGAGCGTTTTTACCGTGTGGATAAGAGCCGCTCGAAATCGACCGGTGGAACCGGTCTTGGGCTGGCAATCGTAAAACATATTGTTGCGCAGCATGATGCGCAGATCACATTAAATAGTAAAGAAGGAATTGGAACCGAAATAAAGGTAACCTTTTAAGAGATTCTGTGTTACAATAGAAAGACAGAATTTTTTAAGTGAGGAGTCCGAAAAAATGTTTTCCGTATCAGATATCAAAGAAGAAGCCTATCCGGCAGCGTTCCGCAGGGGAAAAGAATTATACGAGAAGGGTGCGGTGTCGGATTTTTCCTATGAGGTATATCGTGTTGGAGATCTGCCGAAGGCAGAAGTGCAGGCACGGGTAAGGGGAAATGCAGAACCATTTTATCAGGTAGAGCTTACCATAGATGAAGAGTTTGGAGAGGTTGGCAACAGCAAATGTGAATGTGAAGCTTTTTATAATTACGAGGGGCTTTGCAAGCATTGCGTTGCCGTCCTTTTTTCTTATGTAAACCGTAGGCGGGCAGCCGATATTTTAAAATTAAGGGGAACGGATGCCACGGAGCGGATCAGTGAGGAAAAAGAACAGGAATTAAAGACGAACAGTGTCTTAAAAAATATGTTAAACCAGTATTCCATGCAGGCGGGAGCCGTATATCTCCTGCCGGATGAGATCTACGGAAAGGTAGAACTGGTGCCATATTTTAAAATGAATTACGGCTTTGCCACACTGGAATTTAAGATCGGTGCAGAGCAGAAATATGTGTTGAAAAATATTTCAGCCTTTTTACATTCTATACAGACCAATGAAAAAGTGCGGTACGGAAAGAAGCTGGATTTCTATCATCATATGGATGCGTTTACCGAGACAGCAAAACGGATCATCCGTTTTATGCAGATACAGGAAGCGGACAAGCAGAGACAGAGCAAGTTTCATGCCTATTATGCGTATACCGGCGGGTCTGAGCGGAGCATGGAACTCGATGGACAGGGAATTGACCGCTTTTTTGAGGCAATGGGAACCACGCCATTTATGGCAGAGATCGGCTATCTGCCGGAAGATGAGTATCAGATATCCGAGGAAGAAAAAAGACCAGTATTGCATATCAAACAGGGGGGAAGCGGCATATTTCTACAGTTAGAAGATCTGCAGGTCATTCATGGAGAGCGTTATGTTTATTTTTATGAGGGCAACCTTATTTACCGCAGTAATGCGGGGCTGAAAGGGCGGATCTTCCAATTTTTTGAATATATGAACCGGCAGACCGGGGGAGAGGCATATATCGCGACGGAAGAACTTCCGATGTTCTGCCGTGATCTTCTGCCATTGATCCGGGAAAATTTTAAGGTGCAGGCAGAAGGGTTTGATGAGAGCCTGTATGTTCCGCCAAAGCCGGTGTTTGAACTGTATCTGGACAAGCCGGATGCCAATACGGTCGGGGCAAAACTGGTTGCTGTGTATGGGGATGAGAAATACAATGTCCTCGAAAAGATAGAGCCGGGGGAAGTGCGGGATGTCTCAGAGGAGCTGCGTGCGAAACAGCTGGTAGAACCGTATTTCAATGAGTATACGTTAGCGCATACCGTGTTTGTGCTTTCCAACAATGAAGATATGCTCTATCATCTGCTGACCGGTGGTCTGCGCCGTCTGGCAGATTATATGACGATCTATACCAGCGAGGGATTCCGCAGTATGAAAGTAGTGTCCTCGCCAAGTGTATCAGTCGGGGTTTCCTTAAAGAGTGATCTGTTGGAGCTGGAGATCCATTCCCCGGATATGCCGCAGGATGAACTGGCATATCTGTTGTCTAAATACGATAAGAAAAAGAAATATATCCGGCTCAAAAATGGAGATTTTCTTGATATCGAAGACGACGGACTCGGTGTGCTCGCAGAAGTCAGCGAAGATCTGCGGTTGACCGAGGCAAACCTGAAAAAAGGAACGATCATCACACCAAGATACCGCGCAATGTATCTTGATGCGGCATTAAAGAACAATCATGTATTGTCTGTGGAGAAAAACCGCGACTTTAAAGGCATGGTCCGCAATATGAAAACCATTGAGGACAGCGACTATGAAGTGCCGGCATCACTCAAAAGTATCATGCGAAGCTACCAGACGAATGGTTTTCTATGGTTAAAAACGCTCCGTGAAAACGGATTTGGCGGTATTCTTGCGGATGATATGGGTCTGGGAAAAACCCTGCAGGTCATCAGCCTTTTAGTCAGTGAATATGAGGAAATGAAGGCAGGGGAAAAGGAACTGCGCCGTTCTCTGATCGTATGTCCGGCATCGTTAGTCTATAACTGGCAGAAAGAGATCAAACGGTTTGCACCGGAACTGCCGACGGTCATAGTGACCGGAAATGTACCGGAGCGTGCCGGGCTCATTAAAAAGAGCAGGGCCGGGGAGATCCTGATCACGTCGTATGATCTGTTGAAGCGGGATGCGGATATTTATAAAAATATCGTCTTTTCTGTGCAGGTCATCGATGAGGCACAGTACATCAAAAACCCGTCGACCCAGGCGGCAAAAGGCGTTAAAAAGATAACGGCAGCGTTTAAACTTGCCTTAACCGGAACACCGATCGAAAACAGGCTCAGCGAGCTGTGGAGTATCTTTGATTATCTGATGCCGGGATTTTTATATCCGTATCAGCGGTTCAGAGAGGAAATCGAGATCCCAATCGTGGCAGAACAGGATGAAAATAAGATGGAGCGTCTGCAGCGTATGATCCGTCCGTTTATCCTGCGACGGTTAAAAGGAGATGTCTTAAAAGATCTCCCGGAGAAACTTGAGGAAAATATCTTCGCAAGGCTTGAGGGCGAGCAGATGCAGCTCTACGATGCACACGTGGCACAGATGAAGCAGATGCTGGAGGGACAGACAGAGAAAGAATTTAAAAAGGATAAGATACAGATCCTTGCAGAACTTACGAAACTGCGGCAGCTCTGCTGTGATCCGTCGCTTCTGTTTGAAGATTATAAGGGCGCATCCGCTAAAACGGATATGTGTATGGAGCTGATCTTAAATGCAGTCGGAGCCGGACACAAGATCTTATTGTTCTCCCAGTTTACTTCCATGTTAGACCGATTGACGGAACGTCTCAAAAAAGAGGGAATTGCCTACTACCTGCTGACCGGTTCGGTCAATAAGGAAAAGCGGATGCAGATGGTCGAGAGCTTTAACACAGATGATGTGCCGGTATTCTGCATCAGCTTAAAGGCAGGTGGCACCGGACTGAATCTGACCGCAGCAGACATCGTTATCCATTATGATCCGTGGTGGAATGTTGCTGTGCAAAACCAGGCGACCGACCGGGCGCACCGTATCGGACAGAAACATGTCGTGAATGTTTACAAATTAGTGGCAGAGGGAACGATCGAGGAAAAGATCATTGCCATACAGGAACGCAAGAAAAAGCTGGCAGAACAGGTTTTAGAGGGCGAAGGTATGGACACTGCAACCTTCACGAGAGAAGAAATACTCGAATTACTGAGTTAATTGGCCAAAAGTAATTGACAAAGATTTCTCAATAGGGTATAGTAAGAAAACAGTTTGGCGTAAACTTAAATAAAATTCCGTGAGGGAGTAGTTCGCGTATATCGTGATTTGTCAACATACCGATTTCTTCGGGCACACAAAAGAAAGAAATCTGGCAAATCTTAAAGAATGAGACTCATGTATTCTTAAACCACCGCTACAGGTGGGATGGGGATACAGCGAGTCTCTTTTTGTGGTAGAAGCGGGAAAAGGAGTGGAAAAATGGCTATTTTTATCGAATTAGTTCTCATTGGCGTAGGGTTGTCAATGGACGCTTTTGCGGTATCCATCTGTAAAGGTCTTGCCATGCGCAAGGTAAACAAGAAGCAGGCGGTTGTCATCGGTTTGTTTTTTGGAGGCTTCCAGGCATTGATGCCTTTCTTAGGATGGCTGTTGGGAAGTCAGTTTGAGCGTTACATTACCAGTATCGATCATTGGATCGCATTTATCCTGTTAGGTGTGATCGGTGGAAAGATGATGATGGAAGCAGTGAAGAAAGAAGAGGCGGAAGAGATCAAACAGATGGATCCACCGCTCGATTTAAAGGAGATGTTCCTTCTTGCAGTGGCAACCAGTATTGATGCACTCGCAGTCGGGATCACATTTGCATTTTTACAGTACCCGATCGTAGAAGCAATCTCCGTTATCGGAGTGACCACATTTGTGATCTCCATCGGTGGCGTATATGTTGGTAACTTCTTTGGAAATAAATATAAAAGCAAAGCAGAGTTTGTCGGAGGTTTGATCTTAGTCCTGATCGGACTGCGTATCCTGCTGACACACCTGGGAATTCTATAAAATACAATCGCTGCAAAGCAGCAGAAAGAGGAAAGCATGAACATTATTACCGCACTTATCATTTTAGTCATCGGGTTTTTCCTGTTGATCAAAGGCGCAGATTTCTTTGTAGAGGGAAGCTCCTCTGTTGCAAAACTTCTGCGGGTACCGTCAATCATTATCGGACTTACGATCGTTGCCATGGGAACGAGTCTCCCGGAGTGTGCCGTCAGTGTTACGGCATCCTTATCCGGCAATAATGCACTTGCCGTCAGCAATGTCATCGGTTCGAATATTTTTAACCTGTTGGTTGTCTGCGGTTTCTGTGCGCTGTTTACTCCGCTGGCAGTACAGAAAGATACGATAAAACGCGACATCCCATTTTCCCTGATCTGCACCTTTGTGATGCTGATCTTAGGATGGATTGGTATGAGCCTTGGACATCTCGATGGTGTGATCTTTTTAGTGATCTTTGCGGGCTTTATCATCATGATGGTAAGATCTGCATTAAATGCCAGAAGCGAGGCACAGGATGGTGATGAGATCGAGGTACTTCCGGTATGGAAATGTATCGTTTACATTATCGGTGGTGCGATCGCGATCAAGTACGGCGGAGATTTTGTTGTAGACGGAGCATCCTTTATTGCATCTGCCATGGGATTGTCCCAGAACCTGATCGGACTTACGATTGTTGCACTTGGAACAAGTCTTCCAGAGCTGGTAACATCGATTGTTGCAGCGAAAAAGGATGAGGTCGATATGGCAGTTGGAAACGTCATCGGTTCGAACGTGTTCAATATTTTATTTGTACTTGGAATTGCAGCAACGATCAGTCCGGTTGCCTTTATTTTTGAAAATGTGATCGACATTATCGTACTGATCGCAGTTACCCTGATCATCTGGTTCTTTGCATGGTCGAAAAACGAGATCAACCGCAAAGAGGGCGTTGCGATGCTTGCGCTTTACGTAATTTATATGGTATATATAATAGTAAGGTAGCATGAATGAAAGGGAGGGATTCTCATGGATTTTTTTGACAAATTAGGAGAAACGATTGTTAGTGCAGGCAAGGACGTGGGACAGAAAGCAAAGGATGTCTCAGAGGTTGCCAAATTAAAAATGGACATCCGTTCCAAAGAGGATTTTGTGGAAAAACAGTATGCAGCTTTAGGAAAGATTTATTTTGAGGAACACAAAGACGAAACAGAATGTGAGCAGTCGGAGCAGATTTTCCTGATCAAAGAGGCACTGGAAGAAGTTGAGCGCATGAAAGCAGAGGTATTGAAGATCCAGGGATCTACCGAGTGCCCGGGCTGTGGTGCCAAAATGCCGGAGGATGCCGCTTTCTGCAGTAATTGCGGTACAAAGTTAAATGATATCTTTGAAGAATAAAACAAAATGGGGCAGCGAATACCTGCCGTTTCTGCTTGTAGCGGCGGTAGCTATTCTGTATCATATCCGTATCCACCCGATGCTTGGAGATGATCTGTTCTTTGCACAGGCAACTGAGTCAAAAGGGATCCTGGCATATCTGATCGACCGGTATCAGACGTGGACCTCCCGGTTTGTGATCGAGTGGATCCTGGTTTTGCTTGTAAAAGTGCCGTTTGTGTGGAGGATATTAGACCTGCTGGTATTTGCAACGCTTCCTATTATAATTGCGCAGCTTTTTGGCGGCGGGAAGCTGATGAACTGGTGTGCTTCGATTGCAGTGCTGCTGTATCCGTTTCACGATATGGGTTCTGCCGGATGGATCACCACAACAGTAAATTATTTCTTCCCGATATGGGGAATGTTTTTTGTGGCACTGCTGTTAAAGAAAACGGTAAGAAAAGAACCGATCCGTGTCTGGGAAGCAGTGGCAGCCGTTCCGGTCTGTCTGATAGCGAGCAGTCATGAGCAGGTTGACGTGCTCCTGTTTGTCATCTTTGGATTGTGTCTGGTCTATTGCAGGAAAGAGAAAATCCATCTGGAAAAGAGGGGCTTTCTCGTGTCAATCCTTATGTTTGTGGCAAATGCAGCTACGCTGATTTCCATCGTGCTGTGCCCGGGAAATGCAGGGCGAAACGCAGTCAGCATTGCAGATCTGCCGATCTATGAGACGTTTCATTTCGGGGATAAACTGTACCTTGGTCTGCTTAGCGTGGAGCGGGTGTTTATCGCAAATGCCGATGCCGTGTTTGTACTGGTGGCAGCTCTTCTGTCGATGCTCGTGTATTTAAAGACACAAAACTACAAAGATACACTGATCGCGAGCCTGCCAGCCATGATATTATTCGGGCACACCGTGCTTTTAACTGCTTATCCGGGACTTTCCGGTCTCTTTGTGAAACCGGGACAGATTACGGAGTGGAGCTGGGGCGCATTGTCGACCTGGCTGCCGATGGGCTATCTGCTCGTAACCGTTGCCGCGATGCTCTACGCTTTCTGGCGGTTGTTTGCACCGGATCTGTTTGAATACTTCGCCGCGTTGATCCTGTTGGGATGCGGATTTGGAGCAGGAGCGGTGCTTGGATTTATGGCAACGATTTATGTCTCCGGGGAACGTGTTTATATTACATTCTATTTTATTTTGTTGTTTGTTATGCTGCTTTGTATCTGGAAGCAGAGAGAAAAAATCGAAAAACTTTATAGGACTGTTGCGGGAAAGATGGCAGTGACGTGGATCGCGTTGCTGTGTCTGGTAAATATCGGATTTATCTTTCTCTCATGTTAAGGGAAAACGCCTTCTGAACGACAGGAAATGCCTGTGGTTCGGGAGGTGTTTTTTGTGTGGAAACAATGTTTGCCCGTAAAAGCTTCTTGTATACAGGAAGTTTTATGGTAAAATGTAGTTAAGAGTAAAGGGGAACGTTATGGAACAACAAAGGACAGTAGAAATTGTTTTAAAATATTACAGGGAAAAATACGACTTAAGACAGGAAGAAATCTGCGATGGGATCTGCTCCGTCACAACATTATCAAGGATTGAGCAGGGCTTCCGGGAAAGCGATTCTCTGGTGGTGCAGACACTGTTGTCGCGGATCGGAAAAGAAGTAACACTGTTTGAGACGATTGTGAACGAAGAAGATTATGATCTGTGGAAAACCAGAACAGAGATTGAAAAGCTTGTGGAAAGGAAACAGTTTGCGGCAGCGAAGAAAAAGATAAACGCATACCGGAAAATGATGCCGGAGGAGGAGACAAACCATGAACAGTTCTGCCTGTATCAGGAAGCGTGTGTGTTAAAAGAAGAGGGAAAACCGGATGAAGAAGTCTGCGATGTATTGGAGCGGGCAATTAAACTTACCATACCAAAGATCGGGACAAAGACTGAAAAAGCACGTCTGTACAGCCAGATGGAAATTAAACTTATTTTTCAATTATACCAACATCATAGAGAAGAAGAGATGTTTTTGGAACAGGAGATATTAAACGTAATCGCTTATGTTGAGAAATATTATGGAGACAGAAATAAGGAAAAGATACAGACAGAATTGTATCTGGCGATTATTCGCTATCAGGAACAAAAGCATAATTATGAAATAATATTAGAATATATTGAAAAGCTGCTCCAGGTTATAGCAAAGGGCGAAGGATTTTATTATCTGGCAGAATTGTATTTTTTAAGAGCACGCTTAAAGGCAAAAATGGCTGTTACAAAAGCTGACTGGGAACAATGCAAGAAGGATTGCAGACTTGCCTGCGGATTGTACGAAATAGAAGAAGATGAAAAAGGTCAGAACGCAGCGAAGAAGTACTATGAGGAATTAGAGCAGGATAAAACGGTAAGGGAGTGAGGAGTACAATGTCAAACTACAGAGCTGGAGATGTCATTCGGATGACAAGAGAATACATCGGCATATCCAGAGAAGAATTAAGTGATGGGATCTGCTCACCGCAGACCCTGTATCGCCTGGAATGTGGAAAAACGAGGGTCAAAAAAGAACTGTATGCAAAGCTGATGGCAAAGATGGAGCGTGTACCGGGAAAAAATTATGCGGTCTGTGTAGGCAAAAATATGGAGCTTTTGGAGGAGCGGGAACTGTTAGAGGCTGCTATGCGGAGATTTGATTATGAAAAAGCGGATGAATATGTAAAGCGGTTAAAAGAAAAGGCAGATGATAACCTGATCACGAAACAGTATGTGTTAAAAGCGGAGGCATTAATTGATTATTATTGTAAAAGATGCAGCGGAGAGGAAACGATTAAGAGATTAGAAGAGTCGATCCGGCTCACCTTGCCAGAATACGAGAAATGTCTGGAAAAAAGATTTCCATTTACAGAGCAGGAAATTATGAATCTATTAAGCATTGCAAATGCTTACGCACATATAAATAGAGAAGAACAAGCAATCGAGATTTATCAAAAGCTCATGCAGTGTCTTGATATGGATTATATTTTTGGTGAAAATGTGGAACATATAAAAGGGATTATTATGAGAAATTTATCAAGTGCTTATTTTGCCATGGAAAAATATAAGGAGGCTCTCGAATTAAATGAAATGTGTTTAAAGAGGGCAAAGCAGGGAAATGAAGGAAGAAATTTCCATGTATTATTGGGGGACAGAGCAGCGATTCTTTTAGAAATGATAAAAATTGGAAAGAAAGACAAAAATGAAATTAGTCAGGTTAAAAAGTATTTGCGACAGTCGTACATATTGGCTGCCGCAAGGGGGGATGAGATATGCTCGCAACTTATACAAAGAGTATATAAAAAAGAATTTAACGAAACAATATTATATTAAAATTCATCAATTTCTGAGAAAAAGAATCCATTTAAAATTATATTGTTGATATTAGTATAAGGCGAAATAGTTTTTAGTGGTTTGGAAAAGAGAAGCGCAGCTAACAGCGTGACAACAGTAAATTTTTTCAATAGATTTCTTAAGTTTTTCATAATAACACTCCTATATGTGAAATAATATTTGACTTTATAATTATAGTGTAGGGAAAGAAAGAAGCACCATACCAGAACTGGAAAATAAAAATTTTCCAGTTCTGGTATGGTGCTTCTTTCTTTGTGATTGTTAATATGTACATGGTAAAGGAAATAAATATGCGCGTATGAAAAAAATATATAAGATGGAACCTTATGTTTGTTTTTTACCATCAAAACGAAGCGGAATAAAAGTGGTAAAAATTGTAGATTTTAATTGGTTCCCGCACATGTTTCCGAAATATTATTCGGAGGAAATTTACAATTTTGTTGAAAGTGCAATGAATCATAGTTTGGATCGAAAAGTCGAGTTTATACCATTTCCGTAAGTATATAGTTTGTTTATATATTCAGTTAGTCGATATAATGTCGTACTATATGAATAATTTGTAAAAAGTGAGATAAAAGTAAGAAAATGAAGAAAACAAAATGTTCAAAATGCAAAGAAGAGATATTACTTGATAAGAATACTAAAATGAATTATATATGCCCAGTTTGCAATAATTATTTACCTTTTTATTCATTGGATAGAATTAAAAGTTTAGCGGATAAAGATTCTTTTATAGAATGGGACAAGGAACTATCGCTACCATATAGTAGCGATAAACGGGAATATATTGATAAGATAAAAGCAACTCAAGAAACTACTAATGTTAAAGAAGCAATAATTACTGGTGAAATTTTAATTGAAGGATATAGATGTGCAATTGGTGTAATGGATAGCAGCTTTATGATGGCTAGTATGGGATATGTAGTAGGAGAAAAAGTAACTAGGCTATTTGAAAGGGCTGGAAAAAAACGACTTCCAGTTATTTTGTTCTGTTGTTCTGGTGGAGCAAGAATGCAAGAAGGTATTATTTCGCTAATGCAAATGGAAAAGACTGTTGCGGCATTAAGACAACATAGTGAGAAAGGATTATTATATATATCAGTGTTGACAAATCCAACAATGGGTGGCGTTACTGCGAGTTTTGCAATGATTGCAGACATTGTTTTTGCAGAAAAAGGTGCTCAAATTGGTTTTGCCGGACCAAGAGTTATTGAGCAAAACACAGGTGAAAAATTGCCAAAAGAGTTTCAAACATCGGAATTTCAGAAAGAGAGAGGTTTTGTTGATTATATTGTAGATAGAGAATCTTTAAAAGAAAATATAGCCTGTGTATTAAAATTACATTTAGGTTCAAAAGACAATTCACTGAAATCAAAGCAATTTATTGGTTCAAATAAAAAATATATGTCACACATTTATAAGAAGAGTATTTCAGCATGGGATAAGGTGAAATTAGCCAGACATATTAGTAGACCAACAAGTTTAGAATATATAAATCTTATTTTCGATGAGTTTTATGAATTTCATGGAGATAGATTGGGAAATGATGATTCTGCTATTGTAGCAGGAATAGCGAGAATTGGACAAATAAGCGCTACAGTAGTAGCGGAGCAAAAAGGAAAAAGTTCATTAGAAGAAGCACAGTTTAGAAATTGGGGAATGCCGTCTCCTAGTGGTTATAGAAAGGCGCTTAGGATGATGAAACAAGCTGAAAAGTTTAATAGGCCAATCATTTGTTTTATTGATACTATTGGCGCTGCATGTGGTAAAAAGGCAGAGGAACAAGGACAAGGAGTGGCGATAGCTAATTTACTTGATGAAATGTCAAAATTGAGCGTTCCAATACTTTCTATTGTAATAGGAGAAGGGGGAAGTGGAGGAGCATTAGCCTTAGCTGTTGGAAATGAAGTCTGGATGCTTGAGAATGCAGTGTATTCTATACTTACTCCAGAAGGATATGCAAGTATAGTATGGAAAGATGCGACAAGAGCGAAGGAAGCAGCTAACATGATGAAATTAAGCGCAGAAGAATTATTCGAGTTAGAAGTGATTGATAGAATAATACCTGAGGTAAATCCTGTTACAGAGAATAATTTGTCAGAAATCAGTATCATGATCAAACAGATGATATATGGTTTTTTGACAAAATACAGATTTCGAGGGAAAAAATCTATTATTGAAGAAAGACGAAAACGATTTAGAAAATATTAAGTTAGAGGTTAATTATGAAGCTTTGTTACATTTTTACAGGACAAGGAACTCAAAGGCAAGGAATGTTAAAGACAATTATAGATAGATATAGTTGTGTGAAAGAAGTATTTGAGGTGGCATCAGAATATGCAAAAATTGATGTAAAAAAATTGTGTATGGATGGCAGTGAAGAAGAACTAAGGCGTACTATAAATACACAAATTGCAGTCACAACGATGAATATGTCATTTTATAGAATCCTACAAGAGGATGGGGTGCGACCAGATATTTGTTTAGGACATAGCCTTGGACAGTTATCAGCCGCTGCGGCTTCAGGTGTCTATTGTTTAGAAGATTTATTTAGAATTGTGGTAAAGCGAGCTTACTTAATGGATTCAAGTAAAGATAGAGGTGTTTTGTGTTCAATAATTGGGGCGGATATAGACGTTGTGCAGGATATCTGTGATAAAGTGAATTGTAGTAGAGCAAACATAAACATTGCACTACACAATACAAATAATCAAATAGTAATTGGTGGGAAAGAAGAATGTATAGAGGAATTTTCAAAGGAAATAAAAAAACGTCAACGTGTTATTATAAAACAATTGAATGTAAGTAATGCTTTTCATACACCATTGATGAGTTTTATGGAATCTGATTTTTCTGAATTTTTGAATAAAATTCAATTTAATGAGTTGAATGTTCCTATGTTATTGAATTGTTCCGGACAATATGCTAAGGACTCTGAAGACGTGAAGAATGATCTAATTGCTCAATGTTGTCATATGGTAAAATGGTATGAATGTTTGAAGAGACTTGGAAGCGGAGAGGATATGATTGCAGTAGAGGTTGGATATGGAAAAACAATGTCTAAAATGCTAAGGGATGTAAATAAGAACATTCCTTGTTTTCCTACATCGGAATATGATAGTTACAATAAAATGCTTGAATATATAAATACAACTAAGTAAAACATATGATAGTTAAAGGAGTGGATAAAGAATGAATTCGAATGGTCAGATAGTGCTAATAACAGGAGGAACCGGAGACTTAGGAAGAGCAATGGTTGAAAAATTTTGGGAACTTGGAGCGAAAGTATATTTTACATATAAAAATAGGGAAGTAGATGCTGCTTCAATGTCGAGATTAGACGAGGACAAAATAATTCCTGTTTGTGTTGATGTAGATGATTACAACGATGTTATAGGAACGATTGATGAGATATTATTAAAAGAAACTAGTATTGATGTTTTGATTAATAATGCAGGTATGAATGATGATAAGTTATTTGCATTAATGTCTCCGCAAAGTTGGCATAAAGTTATTACTACAAATTTGGATGGAACATTTAATTGTTGTAAAGCTGTAATTAAAAAAATGATTAACAAACGAAAAGGAAGTATTATAAATATTGCTTCAGTTAGTGGGATTATTGGTATTGCTGGTCAATGTAATTATGCAGCATCAAAAGCAGGAATTATTGGCATGACAAAAGCACTATCGAAGGAAGTGGGAGCATATGGGATTCGAGTAAATTGTGTTGCACCAGGCTTTATTGAATCAAAAATGACAGAAAAAATACCAAAAGAAATGATGGATAAGTATATTGAACAGATTCCATTACGAAGAATGGGAAGAGTGGATGAAGTTGCAAATGTTGTAGCTTTTTTAGCTTGCGAACAAGCAAGTTATTTATCTGGCAACACTATTACTATAGATGGAGGAATGAGTTCATAAATGCTGATCATATATACATCAAAACATGGATATACATTACAACTTGCAGAACGGATGTTCAATTTCGGCAATGGAAGAAATAAATTATTTAATATTTCGAGTGCAGATGATTTTCAGATGGAGAACGAAGAAAAATTATGTATATTATTTCCGATATATTATGGTGCCCCAATGGGTGAGGTTATAGAGTTTCTGAAAAAAAATAGTGATTTTCTTGAAAGTAGGAAGGTCATACTGGGAGTTGTAGGCTGTAACCCAGATATTTTTAGTGGGATAAAATATTTCTTGAAAATCGAAAATTCTGATAAAGAATTAGTAAGAGAAAAATTATTTGGGAAACTTGAAAGAGACTATTTTGATAGGTTTAATGTGATATTAATACGGGGTGTTGTTAAAATGGATGAATTATCAGAGTTTGAAAAGAAATTTAATCCTAATTACAAAGATGTAATTAATGAAAATGAATTTGAATATGAGATGCTTTATGAACAGTTGAATACTATTTGATTTTCTATGAGAAGGAGGGTTTAATATGGCTTTTTTTGAAAAATTTCAAAATACTATGTTGCAAAAATATGAAAATAAAAATAGAGAGTTTAAATTTCTTTTTGTAGTCGTTGATTTGGAGGAAAAATATGTTGTTGAAGTTTCGGAAGCAGAAGAGTGCACTATCTCTGTATGTTATGAAGATAATGATGAATTTGACTTGGTGATAGAGGCTGAAAAAAAAATATTTGAAAAAATCATCGACGATGATAACGAGCTAACCGGAGTTGATGCATATTTTGAAGGTGATTTGGAACTGGAAGGCGATAGGACTTATTTAGAAGACCTATTTGAAGTATTTGGCATTGTTTAATATGGATTTAAGAAATTTGCAAATTTTAATAGAAAATCGTGAATTTGAGAATTGCTATAAATTTGCGTGTAAATTATTACAGAACAATAATTTAGGAGAATTTGAGGTGGATTTTTGCGCAAAGTTTTTTTATTATTTTAACGACTCGGAGCGCTTGAAAAAATTGCTTGATATGGAAGTTGATACATGTGTGTACGAAAAAATATCTTGGCTGTTAATGGGTAAAATAGAAGTTGAAAAGTCTTGTTGTATTATAAATGATATTAAAACTTTTCGACAGGTGGGAAAGGGATGTGTACCTGCAGTTGTAATGTCTCTTATGAATTATTATGATTCACCTCAAAAATATAGGGAGGTAATTTCAGAATTAAATTGTGATATCACAAAAGAAGGAACCTCAATTTATAAATTGCTATTTTATTTACATAGTAAACAGTATTTATTATATCCGTTTGAATCAAAAATAGAAATAATTTCTGAAGTTTTAAAAGAAAATATTCCGATTATTTCTATTACTCAATCTGATAAAAAGGACAATCATGCTAGGATTATTTATGGTATTGATGAGTCAAAAGGAGTTTTATATGTATCAGATCCATCCGAAGGAAAAACGATAATTCCGATTGTGTGGTATGAGAATGAATATGAACATAATGATTTGTGCGTTGTTGCATTCCCTGAACATTATTCAGTAAACAAAGAAGTCTTACAAAATATTATTGATGAATCAGAGTATTATAATCTTTTGGGTGTTTTATATGATGATTTAGAATTATATGATAAGAGTTATGAGTTGTTTAGGGTTGGAATACAAAAGAAAGGAGCTAATGCTGATATTTATAATAATTTGGCTTTGTTGCTTATAAAACTTAATAGATACGAAGAAGCACTTTTATATTCTCAAACATCAATTTGTATGGATTGTAGTGTTAATGAATATAAGGAAACCAATGAATTAATAAAGAGGCATATTAGTAGAAATTATGATACGTGATACAGATATAGTTATAACTGGTATTGGAACGGTTTCTCCATACGGTTATGGAACAGAGGTGTTTTGGAATGGTTTGGCAAATGGAGAGGACAAGATAACCGAGGTAAAAAAGATAAAATTAGATAATAATTATGCTAAACGTGGTGGAGAAATTGATTGGTATATTTCAAAAGACTATTTTTCTAAAAATGAATTGAGGAGATGGGATTTAAACACGCAATATAGTGTGCTTGCAATGGAAGAGGCAAAATTAGATGCAAAAATCGACGAGTTTCCTAGTAATACAGGTATATTTATGGGAACATTAACTGCTGGTTTACCATTTGCAGAGATGTATTATGATAATATGTTAAAAGATAAATATATTCCTAGATATATAACTCAGTGTTTTAGAGCCTCTGTTGCAGATAATGTTGCAAAAAGATACCATTTAAACGGACCTAAAATAACGGTTACTACGGCATGTTCTGCAAGTGCTCATGCTATAGCTGTTGGAGTTTCATATTTAAGGAGAAATAAAATAGATGTAGCGATTGTTGGAGGTGTCGATGCCTTTTGTCAAGTTACTTGGGCGGGATTTTCCGCATTAAGAGCATTAAGTGCGGAAAGGATTTCTCCTTTTTCAAGGGAACGACAAGGAACACAAATAGGGGAAGGTGCAGGAGTTTTAGTATTAGAGACCTATAAGCGCGCAAAAGAAAGAAATGCAAAAATATATGCGATTATAGCAGGTTGTGGAGCATCTACGGATGCTTATCATATAACAGCCCCAAATCCAACAGGGGAAACACAGGCGCAAGCAATTAGAGGTGCAATTTCTGACGCCAACGTTAAGTTAACCGATATAGATGTGATTTGTGCGCATGGAACAGGTACAGAATTAAATGATCAGATGGAATCAAAAATGATTAAGGAAGTATTTGGTAAATATTATAAGAAACCATCGGTTACATCGATTAAGTCTATGATTGGACATACTATGGGGGCGGCTGGAATACATTTGACAATTGCTTTGATTGGTATGATGCGAAAGAAAATGATTTTTCCTACTATAAATTATCAAAGTGCAGATAAAGAATGTGATTTATCAATAGTAACTAATCATTCTATTACTAAAGATATCAATTGGGGATTGGTAAATGCTTTTGGTTTTGGAGGTAATAATGCAGCATTAATATTATCAAATCCCGTTTATAAGGAGAATGAAATATGATTGAGACAAATTCAATTGTTGTATCAGGAAAAGCTTTTTTATCTTCGATAGGAGAGTTGACTGAAGAAAACATGGGTAGGTTATATGATACTGAAGAAGTCATTTTTGATATTGTACCCCAATATGATTATTTGAATTTACGATGTAGTAGAACTAAAAAAGTGGATAAATCAATTTGGAAAGAGTTTGATAGTGCATCATCTTTTCGACGCTTACCAAACGCATATAAGTTTGCGATATATGTTGTTGAAAAAGCATTATGTAATGCAAAGGTGAACCCTGATAATGATATTTCAGTTGGCGTATTTTTTGCTACTGGCTTATCAGCGATAAGTTCAGTTGAAAAATTTTATCATCCGATTAGTGTGGGTGGCATAGAAAAAGGAAGTCCATTGCTTTTTCCAAATACTACATCTTCTGTAGGATGTGGTTTGATTAGTTTGAGGTATGGATTTAATGGGAAGTCTATAGCAATATCAAATGCAGGTGTATCGGTTTTACAAAGTATAGATCTGGCAATTTCATCTATTCAAAATAATGAAATTGATTATGCTATAGTTGTTGGGACAGAAGAACTTACAGAAACAGTATATAAAGCTTTTTATCATACCGGAATGTTGGGATTTGGAGATGATAAGGGTGGTATTATTCCTTACAATATGAAAAAAAATAATACAACAGTATTAGGCGAAGGTGCGGCTGCATTAATCTTAGAAAAAGAACAGAATATGGTTAACAGAGGATTGTTAGAAAGAACACGCGTAGGCAATGTGGAATTATGTAATGTAGATGTAAATGAGAAGTATGCTAGTGATATTTGTGTTGATACAATAAAAAGGTGTTTGATTAATAATAATATTTCTATAGAAGACATTGATTTTGTTGTTAGTTCTGCCAATGGTAACTACAATTTGGATAAATGTGAAAAAGATGCACTAATTAAGTTGTTTGGAGATAATATGCCTAATATAATTTTCCCAAGTTTATATTTTGGAGAAACAGATGGCGCTTCTGGTGCACTTTCAATTATTTGTGCAATAGATATGATAGAAAGAAATAAATGTATGAAACGCCCGTTTAACTTGAACGAACATTTTCAAGCAATTGAACTGAATGAAAAAGAAGTAAAAAATTATAAGTGTGCATTAGTTTTATCAAGTTCTTACTATGGTGATTTTGCGTGTACAGTAGTTAAAAAGTAAAGGAGATTAGATATGAATAACAGTATTAAAGAAATGTTGATTAAGAGATTAGAATTAGAAATAAGTATTGATGAGTTTTCAGATGATATGCCATTATTTGAGGGTGGATTAGAATTAGATTCTATTGAAGCGTTGGAAATTATTGTTGGTTTGGAACAATTGTTTAATATTAAAATTGAAGAGTTAGAAAATCCAGCAGAAGATTTTTATTCAGTAGAAACAATTATTGCAATGGTGAACAGATTAAAAAGTGAACAGAGTGATTTGTAAATGATTGAGAGAATAAAGATGTACAAGGAATTGATAAATAACATTCCGCAAACCGGGAAATTTAGGTTTGTGGACGAAATTATTAAAGTTAACACAGAAGAATCTAGATGTTTAGTGAAAAAACATATAAAAAAAGATGACTTTTATTTTGAGGATCACTTTCCGGGAAATCCTATTATGCCAGGTTGTTTAATGATTGAATGTATGGCACAAAGCGCAGAAGTTTTACTATTGGCTAAATCAAGTGGAAACATCAAATTTAAAAAAGCATATTTAGTACAGGTCAAGAATTCAAATTTTATGGAAATTGTTGGTCCAGATTCGGTTTTGTATGTTGAGTGTAGATTAGTTCACAAAATAGGTAAACTTATTGAAATTGATTCTTCGATTGAAAATGAGTCAGGTAAATTAGTTGCAACAAGTAGTATGATACTATATGCAGAAATGGAGTAAAAAATGTCAAAAAAAATCCAAAGCGATCCTATTGAAATTGCAAATAAAATTGAACATGGTTTAGTGAGGGATGGAAAACGCTTTTTTGGAGAATTTATGATCGAAGAAAGTGTTGATACTAAAGTTCTGGTAGCTAACGCATATAGTTGTGGATGTAATGTTAATTGCTATTACTGTGCTTCATTAATGAAAGATTATGGAGAAGGATATGTACCAGATATAAATTTGAAATATATTAAAGAAGCAGAATTTAAAATGGGGTATTATTTGCCAAATGAATTACTAGATAAGTTTTTAGCTATGGTTAGGGAGGTTAAAAATAATCCAAATATATATCATAATAGAGAGATTACACAATTTGCTATCCTTGACTGTGAAACGACTATAGGAATGAAATATATTTTTGATTTTTTGGAAGAGCTACATAACTATAATATGGCCAATAATAGCAAATATGTTTTTGTTATTTTTACAAATGGAATTATACTTGGTAATGACACTAAACTTATTGAAAAACTCGGTGAATACAAAGATAGTGTTGCATTAAGATTTTCTATTAAAGCTGGAAACAGGGAAGAGTTTGGAAGAAGATTAGATATTAATCCTGATTATTATCAATGTCCGTATAAAGCAGTTGCAAAATGTATTGAATTAGGTTTAGATTGTCAGATTGCGGTTTTAAACGACTTAGCAATAATGAGTGCGGAAGAGTTTATGGACATTAAAAAGCAATTAAACTGGTGTGGATATAAAGGTTCAATTTTAGAAGAAAAATTAGTTATGAGCCGAGGGTGTGTGAAGAGAATAGAACTTCATAAAAAGAAATATCCAGAATATAAATATAGATTCCTATTTAGAAAAAATATAGGAATTGTATTGGAGGATGAGAAGGATTCTGATATTGGAAAAAGGATGAGAAGTGGAATAAGAAGAGTTCTTGATGAAGTTCCGCAGATAAAAGCATTTGATGATAATGGTGATGATGATATTTTAAGTTTAATTGTCTTAATTGATTTGAGTGAGTATAGTTTTGATGATATAGAAAAGGCAATCAATAATTTGCATATAAAATATGCAAATGTAAATGAAATGATTTTTTTACATACAGGAAGTGGGTTTATTGAAGAAATGGATGTTTTTTCTGATGATATTAAAGTAATTCTAAAAAACTATATGAGTTTAATTGATGATGAGATAGAACTTTCCAAGGTTGACGCAAAACAACATGTAACAGCAGGAAATAGAATAACATTTTACTGGAATAAAAATAATGAATAAATTGCATTTTGCTATATTTAATTTATGTTTCATCAGGATTATATTATATAAACTTTAGAAAAATAATAATGAAGGAGGTATACATATGAGAAAAAGAAAGAAAGCTTCTGGAAGTTCAAAATGTGATATTATGGGCAAATAATATCAAAAGAAAAAGATAGGAGGTGAATACATATGAGAAAGAGAAGAAAAGCTGCTGACAATGTTAAAGTAACAATGGGCAAATAATATCAAAAAAAGAAAATGTCCCTTGGTATGTAGCCAAGGGACATTTTCAGAAAGAGAGATAAAAATGATAAAGGGAAAGGTTGTTAGACTGGAAATATTAAATTCAGATGATGATTCGCTAGGATTCTATTTAGAGGTTGGAAAAGAATCTTTGAATGTTCATAATTTAACGGATCATTTTTTGGGCGTAAAGGTTGATGATATAAGAGATGAATTTAATCTTGCATATAATGATATAGAGTCAGATGATTTTTTATTTTCCATTGTTTTTGGAAAGAAAAAAGTAGGTCTTTTATATATTTTGCGAGAAGTTGAAAAAAGAACTGCAGAAATACAGGTATTACTTTCAGAAAATAAATATAGGAATTTAGGACTAGGATTTGATGCAATATTTGCAGCTGTTAAATTTTGCAAAGAGGAGCTGAACTTGCATTCAATTACTTTCAAATTTGCAGCACACAATGAACAAATGGCAAATGCTTTTAGGTATTCACAATTTAGGTATGAGACAAACAAAGAAATGTTTGAAATTAAAGCCGGTCTTCCGGATGTATGTTATCGTAGAGAATTTGTTAGTGAAGGAAATATAGATGATTATTATGGATATACATTTATTTTAGATTCAGATATAAGGTTAGATGATTTTTTAAGGTTATCTAGTGGAAAACACAATGATTTTAAGGATGAATATGGGGAATTAGTAATATGATAGAATTTAAGCCAATACATAAGGAAAATTATAGATTAATATATAAGTGGTTTGAAAGTAAAGAGTTTTTTTATGATACGCATATGCCAGAGATTATTATGAAAAAGGAAATTGACAACTTGATACAATACTCGGATTCATATGTAAACATTATTTATTTAGAAAAAAAACCAGTAGGATTATGTGATTTTATCATTAAAAATAATATAGCCAAAATCGAAATTCAGTTTACCATCTATGACGAATCCATAATTAGTACTATTCTAACAGAGTATTGTAAACAAATATTCGATAATTATCCTGTAGATAAAATTTCAAAATATGTATATGAATTTGATAAAAAAGGAATAATCATATTTGAAAATTCAGGCTTTTTTAAAGAAGGTGAATTAAACAGATATATATATAAGGACTATAAGTATTGGAATGTTGTAGTGTATTCTATTTTGAGAGAAGAACATTTGATGAGGGTTAATGATGATGAAAATACAGAGAATATATAATCAAGAGGATGAGTACGTTATATATCACTATATATATGGAAATTTAGGCTCGATACATAACGAACGCTTATATGTATTTGTTGAAAATGAAGTTAAAGAAAAAGTATTTGATATTAGAGACAAGATGGATACATATGATTTTGAATTTTACATCGATAATAGCAAGATTGCAATAGCATCTTTGAGAGAGGTAGATTTCGAAAATAGGAAAGCTATGTTATTTGTTAGTATGGTTAATGCTGATTACATGAAAAACTATTATAAGCATGTTATTGAGCTAATGACGGAAGTTGCATTTGGACAATTAGATTTAATTAGGCTTGAAGGTACGATTTTTGATATAAACAGTAAACAATATTGTTTGGGAGAACTAAAAAAGTGTGGTTTTGTCCAAGAAGGATATTTTGCTAATGTTGATTTTTTTGGTGGAAAAAAAGTCGGCATTCATTACATGGCAAAATTGAGAAAGGGTTATTTTAATGATTAAGATAAGGAAAATTGATAATGCGGAAGAATACTTACAATTATTTAATGACGAACATTTTTATTTGGGGAGTAAAAGACCAAGTTCTTTAAATAATGCACAAAGAGAAAATATTTTGTCAAATTCTTATGTTATATATTTAGAAAATGTTGAAATAGGCTATATTTTTTTAAATAAAAAGAGTAAATACTATGCGGCGATTAGTATTATTGTTTGTAAGAGTGACATTCTTGTCACTGATAAAATGGATTATCTTGTGAAAAGTGCAATCAAATACTTTAATGAAACAGAGAAGTGTGATGAGACCTATTTATATGTTGAGGGGTATAGCTCACAGATATTGAAATATTGTCAAAACAGTACTACACTTGAAAATGTTGGTTGCCTTAGAAATAATGTTTATAAATTGGGGTGCTATTTTAATAGTTACGTATTTAAAATAAAGGAGAGTTATTATGGGGAATGTTTTAGAGATTAAAAATGTATGTAAAACATATACTTCGAAAAAAGGAATAGTATATGCTAATAAAGATATTTCTTTTGATTTGAGTGAAAATGAAATATTAGCAGTACTAGGGCCAAATGGTGCAGGCAAAAGTACTTTGATAAAACAAATAATTGGATATACCATATATGACAGTGGGAGTATTAAAATAAAGGGGATTGAAGTTAATAAATCTAAAGATAATTTACTGGCAGAAATAGGTTATATGATGCAAAGTAGATTTGAACACTGGGATCACCTTTCGATATATGATGCAGTTTATTATTCTGCACGACTCAGAAAAGTTGCAAAGGATCAGGCAAAAAAAGAAATTGAATATTTAGCAAAAGAGTTAGATTTTATAAATGAATTAAATAAGCCAATTAGATATTTAAGTGGAGGAAAAAAACAAGCAGCAGCATTAGCGTGTGCTGTTGTAGGAAATCCCGCCATATTAATTTTGGATGAACCAACAACAGGGTTAGATCCAGAAAAAAAATATATGTTTTGGAAATTCTTAAAAAAATTGCAAAAATATCATGGAACTTCAATTTTATTAATAACTCATAATGTGGCTGAAGTTGAAGAAATAGTTGATAGGGTTATACTTCTTGGTGAAGGAAGGGTTATTGATGAGGGAACACCTGATTCTTTATACAAAAAAGTTAAGGATGAAGTACGAATAGAAATAGAATTAAAGAAGGAACTGGAAAAACAGGAAGAAGAGAATCTGTTTGGACAATATAATTATAAGAACAATGGGTTGAATGTATATATATATACATCAGAAATTGAACTGATTAATTGTGTAACTTACATTTTTAACTGTAAATCACTGTCTGAATATATGAAGAATTTCAAAATAATCAGACCATCTTTGGAAGATGTATATATTAAAATAATGGGAGAAAAAATTTTTTAATATTTGAGATGGAGAATGAAAAAATGATAACTAGTGTAAAAAATTTTTTACTGGAAACATGGATATATTTCAATATAGGGATAAAACAACAAAAAACATTGATTGTAATCACATCACTTTTTTCCATGGTTATACCGTTGGGTGTAATTATAATGATGTGTATGATGCCGGTTGAAATAGATAAAGAAACTGCAATTATATATATTTCTGGAAATATGATTACTTCAATTTCTAATTTATGCATTACGACTTTAGCACAGATTTTAATAGGAATTAGAAGCAGGCATGGATTTGAGCATATGGCTACACTCCCAATAAGTAGATGGTCACCTTTGCTTGGTAATTTATTAAGTTCAGCTGTTAGTACCATTCCTGCATTGATAGTAATGCCGATAATTGGACAAATTGTATTTGGCGTAAAAGTTTATATAAATGTGATAGTAATATTACTTATTATGTTGGGTGTTGTTATTATGGCAGGTATAGGTGCAGTGATTGGCACTTGTAGCGATAATTATCAAGTGTCAGAGACAATTTCAATGATTATGATGTTTTTTGTTATGTTTGCAACTCCAGTATATTATTCCATTGAAAAACTTCCTGTGATAGTACAATTATTTCAAAGAACTTTGCCATTTATATATATCTTAGAAGCAATAAGATATGTTATGTTACATGGTTCGGCAAATGAAATGGTATATAGAAATATAGTGATTTTGTTCATTTATTTGTTGATTGTTCTGTTTTTTACGAATAGATTTTTTAATTGGAATCAAAAAAAGTAAGAAGCGGTTAAAATCACTTAATATTTATTATAAATAATTAGATTTATTTATAATAAATATATTTGGAAGACTAACTATTAAATGTCAAGTCTAAAATGAAGATTTTTTGAATGAATTACAGAAATGTATTTCAGATATATCAGGACCTTGAAAATTGCATGATAAATAGAGCATCGTTATCGGTGCTCAAAAAAGGAGTATTGAGTTGAAAAGATTTAAGATGCTTTGATGTAGTGCTGTTTTGTTTTTTCTAAATGATAGATAACTCGCACCAGTTTTTTTACAGCATGTGGAATAGCTACATTGTAGTGTTTAACTTTTGAACGTTTCTTGGCAAGGTATTCAGCAAAGGCTGGATCCCAGTGACAGACATATTTAGCTGCATTATATAGTGCATATCTAAGATAACGGGAACCTCGTTTTTCCATATGTGAGTATGCACCATCCAGTTGTCCGGATTGGTATGTTGACGGTGAAAAGCCGGCATAAGCGAGTATTTTATCAGGAGAACCAAAACGGTTAAAAACACCGATTTCTGCAATTGTCGTGGCACCCATGCGATAGTTTATTTCAGGAATACTTAAGATTGGAGAAGTGATTTCATCCATAATGATTTCTATTTCATTTTCGATTTCGTCAATCTCTGAATTGAGTTCCTGAATAAGTTTAATGGTATGCTTTAATTCGAGCGATTTTGCAGGCATATTGGAACCAATTGAACTTCTGGCAGCTTCTCTGAAAGTAATGGCTGTATCTTTACCATAGCGACCTTTGGATGCTTCGATGAGAAGATTTGAAAGTCTGGTAAGATGTGCATTTGCTACATGTTTAGCACTAGGAAATTCAGATAGCAAAGCGTAAACAGATGCCATATGAAGTGTTGGCACCAACTTTTCTAATTTAGGGAATAAGATACAGATAAGTCTTGAAACGGACGTTTTAAGTTTTGCACGTTCTTTTACTTTATCAAAACGATAACGAGTTAATGACTTTAACTCCTCATTGTGATAAGATGTGTCGGAGTAGGACTTTAAGTTCACATCAG
>ERZ791905.342-NODE-342-length-52029-cov-6.577212_pt1 | contig 52029 bp, 61 predicted proteins | sample MGYA00510147_ERZ791905 | MGnify/ENA primary metagenome ERZ791905 (study PRJEB30046, sample SAMN00792084) | human gut metagenome | study: EMG produced TPA metagenomics assembly of the A metagenome-wide association study of gut microbiota in type 2...
ATAAGGAGTGGAAAATACATGAATATCGTAGTATGTATTAAACAGGTTCCTGATACAAAGGGTGGAGTAAAATTCAATCCAGACGGAACACTTGATAGAGCAGCAATGCTTGCTATCATGAACCCAGATGATAAAGCTGGTCTTGAAGCAGCATTAAGAATTAAAGACGAAACAGGCGCAAAGGTTACAGTACTTACCATGGGACTTCCAAAGGCTGATGCAGTTCTTCGTGAAGCACTTGCTATGGGTGCAGATGAAGCAGTACTTGTAACAGACAGAGTATTAGGTGGAGCTGATACATGGGCTACTTCTACTACAATCGCTGGTGCTCTTCGTAACTTAGATTACGATCTGATCATCACAGGACGTCAGGCTATCGATGGTGATACCGCTCAGGTAGGACCACAGATCGCAGAGCATTTAGGACTTCCGGTTATCTCTTATGCAGCTGACATCAAAGTAGAGGGTGACTCTGTTATTGTAAAACGTCAGTATGAAGACAGATACCATGAATTAAAAGCAAAAATGCCTTGTCTGGTAACAGCTCTTTCTGAGTTAAACCAGCCTCGTTACATGACTCCGGGCGGCATCTTTGACGCATGCGACAAAGAGATCACTGTTTGGGGCAGAGCAGACTTAAAGGATGTAGATGACTCAGATCTTGGATTAAAAGGATCTCCTACCAAGATTGCAAAAGCATCTGACAAAGTAGCAAAAGGTGCCGGAGAGAAAGTAAATCTTGACCCAACAGAGTCAGTAAATTACTTAATCGGTAAATTCAAAGAGAAACACATTATCTAATAAAAATAAGGAAAAGTGGTGAATAAAATGGCATTAGAAGAATATAAGGGAGTATTTGTCTTTGCACAGCAGGTAGACAACGTATTAGATGGCGTTGCATTTGAGTTACTTGGAAAAGGTAAAGACTTAGCAAAAGATTTAGGTACTGATGTAACTGCAGTATTGATCGGATCTAATGTAAAAGGTTTAGCAGATCAGTTAGCTGAGTATGGTGCTGACAGAGTTATTGTTGTAGATGACCCAGAATTAAAAGACTACAGAACAGAGCCATATGCACATGCATTAGCATCTGTCATCAATGAATATAAACCAGAGATCATGTTAGTAGGCGCAACTGCAATCGGACGTGATTTAGGACCTACTGTTTCTGCAAGAGTAAAAACAGGTCTGACAGCAGACTGTACTTCTCTTGAGATCGGTAACTTCCCATTAGTTGCTGCACCTGGAAAAGAAGCAGAGCAGAAACACAACCAGTTATTAATGACACGTCCTGCATTCGGTGGAAATACGATCGCTACCATTGCATGTCCTGACAACCGCCCACAGATGGCAACCGTTCGTCCAGGTGTTATGCAGAAGATCGCTCCGATCGCTGGTGCAAAAGCAAACGTTGTAGAGTTCAACCCAGGATTTACACCAAACAACAGATATGTTGAGATCTTAAACATCGTAAAGGCTGTTAAGAACACAGCAAACATCATGGAAGCTAAGATCTTAGTATCTGGTGGTCGTGGAGTTGGTTCAAAAGAGAACTTCAAACTTCTGGAAGACCTCGCAGAGGTACTTGGCGGAACCGTAAGCTGCTCTCGTGCAGTTGTAGAGAATGGCTGGTTGCCAGTTGACTTACAGGTAGGTCAGACAGGTAAGACAGTTCGTCCACAGATTTACTTCGCAATCGGTATTTCCGGAGCAATCCAGCACGTAGCAGGTATGGAAGACTCTGATCTGATCATTGCAATCAACAAAGACGAAGATGCTCCTATCTTTGATGTAGCTGATTATGGTCTTGTTGGAGACTTAAATAAGATTGTTCCAGCACTGACAGCAGCATTAAAAGCTGAATTAGGAAAATAAAAATAAAAGCGGTAGCTTTTTCGGGAAGAGGCTTGTCTAATGTGAGTACTGCATGGGCGGGTCTCTTTTCTGTTGCGAAACCATTTGCTCAATGCTATACTAGAACGATACGGGATAGCAAAATAAAAAGAGAAATGGAGTGAAGCGATTGAATCAGGATGATAATTTAAAAAAAGAGCAGAATTCAATGATGGCTCTTGCATTTGGTATCATCGGTATGCTGCTTAGCTGCGTTGGTTATGGTGCGATATTCGGACTGATCGCCATCGGATTTGGTGTGGCAGGGTTAAAATCCCCCAAAGGCAAGCGGAATGCAATAGCAGGGATTGTGCTCGGTGCATTGAGTGTGGCAATGTTGTTTGTGGTAGTACTGATGAATCTAACCAATCAGGCAGGCTAAACAAAAAGAGAAAAAAGGAAAACAAAAAGAAAAGAGGAAGAGACTATGACACAGAAAAAATTCTCTACAAGGTATCTTGTGGAAATGGCACTTTTAGTTGCCATCATTCTTATCATGGCTTTTACCCCGATCGGATACATCAAGACAGGCGGTCTTGAGATTACGTTGATCGTTGTTCCGGTGGCGGTAGGAGCTGTTACATTGGGACCGACAGGAGGCGCGATCTTGGGAGGCGTGTTCGGACTGACCAGTTTTATACGGTGTTTTGGACTGAACGCATTTGGAGCTGTTTTAATGAGTATCAATCCATTTCTCACGTTTTTAGTATGCGTGCCAACACGTATTTTGATGGGATGGCTGACAGGTTTGATCTATCAGGGACTGGGGAAGACAAAACTCCCACATAACGTATCCATCACGGTTGCCAATTTATGCTGCCCACTGTTAAATACCACGTTTTTCATGGGTATGCTGGTTCTGGGCTTTTACCATACGGATTACATACAGTCCTTTGTGACAACACTTGGCGTGACAAATCCATTTTTATTTGTCTTAGCGTTTGTAGGAGTCAATGGAACCGTAGAGGCGATCGTATGTTTTGTTGTCGGTGCAGCAATTTCTGTTGCGTTGAAGAAGGCATTACGTTACGAATAAAAGAAAAAGCGAGGTTTAAATTTGAGTCATACAGGGAAAAATATCATGGACTATGATACGGTGCGGCTCGATGAAGCAGAAGAATCGCTTGTCATTATCGATCAGACCAAATTGCCGGGAAAGATAGAGTTGTTGTCCTTGAAGACGGCACAGGAGATCTGGGATGCGATTTATCTGTTGAAAGTCAGAGGGGCACCTGCAATCGGAGTAGCGGCAGCATATGGCATTTATCTGCTGGCGAAACAGATCAGGACAGAAGATTATGACATGTTTTATCAGGAATTTGTTAAACAAAAAGAATATCTCGATTCCTCACGTCCAACGGCAGTAAATTTAAGCTGGGCGTTGAACCGGATGCAGGGAGTGGTAGAACATAACAGCACCTGCACGGTAAAAGAGATCTTAGGATTGCTGCGCAAAGAAGCTTATGAGATACAGGAAGAAGATATCTGGGTTTGTAGAAAAATCGGAGAATACGGGCTTACTCTGGTAAAACCGGGGGATGGGATTCTGACTCACTGTAATGCGGGACAGCTCGCGACCAGTAAATATGGTACCGCAACCGCTCCAATCTATCTGGGGGAGGAAAAGGGTTATCACTTTAAAGTATTTGCAGATGAGACAAGACCATTGCTTCAGGGAGCACGTCTGACTGCATTTGAATTGCAGTCTTCCGGTGTGGATGTCACTTTAATCTGTGATAATATGTCTGCGACCGTGATGAAAAACGGATGGGTCAATGCTGTGTTTGTCGGATGTGACAGAGTAGCTGCTAACGGAGATACCGCAAATAAGATTGGAACTTCAGTGGTGGCAGCAGTTGCAAAATATTATGGCGTGCCGGTGTATATCTGTGCGCCAACATCGACGATCGATATGAATACGCCAAGTGGAGCAGAGATTAAGATTGAGCAGCGGCCAGCAGAGGAGGTCACGGAAATGTGGTACAAAGAGCGGATGGCACCGGAAGGAGTCAAGGTGTTCAATCCGGCATTTGATGTGACAGATCATGAGCTGATCGCAGGGATTGTGACTGAATATGGGATTGCGCGGGCACCGTATACGCAGAGCCTGAAAGAAATTTTTGCGAAAAAGCAGGAAGCAATCCGTACAAAAGAATAAATAAAAAAGAAAATGGAGGGCAGAAATATGCCAGAAAATAGTAGTTGCAGCAGTGCATCCAGTTGCTCCAGAGAGAGCTGTGAAGGATGCCCAAGCAAAGCAAACGGAGGTGGCGGCATCGCAAAAGAGCCAATGAACCCATCTTCTAATGTAAAAAAAGTCATTGGAGTCGTCAGTGGAAAGGGAGGCGTAGGAAAATCTTTCGTGACAGCATCCCTGGCAACGGCAATGAGACAGGCAGGATACAAAGTAGGTATCATGGATGCGGATATTACTGGTCCATCCATTCCTAAAATGTTTGGTGTACATGGACAGGTATACGGAACAGAAGAGGGAATGGTTCCAATGGAAGCAGAGAACGGTATCAAGATCATGTCAGTCAACCTGCTGTTAGATAAAGAAGAAGACCCTGTCATCTGGAGAGGACCGGTTATCGCCGGAGTCGTAAAACAGTTCTGGAATGAGACCGTATGGGGCGATATTGACTATCTTTTCGTAGATATGCCGCCAGGAACCGGTGATGTACCGCTTACTGTATTCCAGTCCCTTCCGGTAGATGGAATCGTGATCGTAACATCTCCACAGGAACTGGTGCAGATGATCGTGAAAAAGGCATACAATATGGCAGACATGATGCACGTTCCAGTGCTTGGAGTTGTTGAGAACTTCAGTTACTTAAAATGTCCGGATTGCGGCAAAGAGATCAAACTCTTTGGTGACAGCCATATTGAGCAGGTAGCAGAGGAATTAAGACTGCCTGTATTTGGAAAGATGCCGTTAGATCCTGCATTCGCACAGAAGGCAGATGAAGGAAAATTCTATGAGATGGAGAACCCTTATATTGACACGGCAGTCCGTGCATTGACAGCATTGCTTTAAAAATTAACCACTTACCAGTAAAAATGGACCACTTGATGTAAAGCTATTTACATTGAGGGTCCTTTTTTTTACAATAAGATTATCAAAAAACAAAGCGCGCACGAGGTACCCGGATTTTGAAACGCAGGCATGGAGGAAGGAATGAAAATAAAAATTGAAATTGAAGATTCACTGGCAGAGGATGAGGTCATCATCCGATGCAGGGGATTGACCGAGGAAGTGTCTGCCGTGCAAAAAGCAGTAAGCGAGGCGGCAGGTGCAGTACAGAAATTTCCATTTTATAAAGGAAATACTGAGTACTATCTCTCATTGGATGAAATCCTGTTTTTTGAAACGGATGAAGCGGGGATCAGTGCCCACACCAAGACGGATGCATACCAGACAAAATATAAATTATATGAATTAGAAGATATGCTTCCAGGTTTTTTTATGAGAGTATCGAAATCAACGATTTTGAATACCAACCATATTTACTCTATCAACCGGAATCTGACGGCATCCAGTGTGGTTGCATTTTCAGGCACACACAAGCAAGTCTATGTTTCGCGGTATTATTATAAATTATTGATTAGCAAATTAGAAGAAAAGAGGTTACATCGATGAAAGGAAAGAAAATTTTTTGGGGCATCTTTTTTATTTTAGCAGCAGTTCTTGTAGTGATAAGCAAGATTGGTATTGTGCCGGATATAGGCGTGTTTACCATTTTAGTAACCGCGGTGTTAGCCTGTACCCTGATTGAGGGAGTTCGCCGTCTGAATTTTTTTGAGATTTTATTTTCCATTGCATTTCTCTGCATCGTTTATGAAAAACCACTCGGGATTGAAGCACTGACACCGTGGACCGTTCTTGCAGCAGCATTATTTGGAAGTATCGGTTTATCCATGCTGTTTCGTGGGGAAAAAAACAAAGGATGGAAGGGAAACGCATCCTGGGATAACGGAAATTACAGCGGTGATAGCGAGCAGTGCAATGGAGAACACGTTCAGTGCGAAAATAATTTTGGTACGGCGATCCGTTATATCAATTCCGATAATTTCTGCAATGCACATTTAGAAAACAATTTCGGATCTCTGACCGTGTATTTTGACAATGCCGTGATCCAGGGCGCAGCTGCCTACGTGGAGGTGGAAAATAATTTCGGAGAGACATCGCTTTATATCCCGAAGGAATGGAAAGTTGAGTTAGATCTGGACCGTTCCTTTGGTGGGGTAAGTGAGTATGGCGATCACATCGGAAGCAGCAATGCCACACTCTATGTGCGTGGAGAGGTAGATTTTGGACACATCGGAGTACATTACATTTAAAAGGTGGATGAGGATATGACAAGGCAGAGAAAACTGGATACATTTCCAGAAGAAAACGTAACAGAGATCAGAATAAACACGGCATATGCAGCTGTATATTTTGAAGAGACCGAAGACCATCGGATCCGTGTGGAGGCAGAAAAGATCGGGGAAGAAGATTATTCCTGCACGTTACAGGAGGGCTGCCTGAAGGTTGTGCTGGAACAAAAGCGGAAATTCTTTTCCGTCCGGCATGGCGATGTTCCGGTAATACGGCTGTACCTTCCGAGAGGACACCGGTTCCACACGATCGCATTAAAAAATGGCGCGGGAGATGTCCATATGGAGCAGGAGAAGATCAGCTGCGATACGATAAAGGCTGAGATCGGAGCAGGAAAATGGACGGTTTCCGGTATGATCGTGGAGAAATGCTTAAGGGCGGAGATTGGCGCGGGAGATGTCACCATGTCACAGATGAATGTGAGACGGATGGATGTTTCATGTGGAGTCGGCAATTTTAACTATCAGGGAAAACTGTCCGGCGACAGTAAGATCGAGTGTGGCATGGGCAACTGTAAACTGCAGTTAGATCAGAAAGAAAGTGATTTTGGCTATGATATGAAACTTGGCATGGGCAAAATTGTTGTAAATAACCGTTCCATAAAAAACAAAGAGACCCGCATAGGACGTGAGAATACACAGGGAACGCTTTCCTTAGAGTGTGGTATGGGGAAAATTGAAGTGGAGACGGAGTAGAAGAAAAGATAGGACAGACTGTTTGTGTAAAAACTTGTAGTACAGAGAAAAATATAGTATACTACAAAGAGAAAAACACGAAAGAAGGAACAGTGTGGTGGGGATGAAAATTGGCATATGTGATGATGAAAAGGATGTGGCTTTTCAGTTGAAAGCATATGTGGAAAAGTATCAGACGGAGAAAAAATGTGCGTGTGAAATTGAGGTTTTTTCGTCTGGCGAGGAATTGCTTTTATGTGCGCAGGAGTATGCGGTTGTATTTTTGGATATTGAAATGGATGGCTTGGATGGAATAAAAACCGGCGAATTGCTTCGCCGGAAGAACCCAGATATCATAATTATCATGGCTACCGGGAGGCAGGAGCGGTACAAAGAGGCATTTCGGATACAGGCATTTCGTTTTATTACGAAACCATTTGAAGAAGAAGAGATTTACGAAGCATTGGATGCAGTATCGGATTGTCAGTGCGGAGAAGAGGAAATAGAGCTGTTTTCAAAAAGAGCAGCCATCCGGGTAAAACAGAGAGAAATCTGCTATATAAGAGCATGTTATGGAGATACAGAATTTTTAGTAGGAGATCAGGTATTCCGAAAAGAGATTTCGTTAAATGATCTTGAGAATGTATTAGATCAAAAAATGTTTGTCCGTGTGCACCGGCAGTATATTGTAAATATGGGCTGGATCGAAACTTATCAAGATGGTCGTATTAGCATAGGTGGGCAGTGTATTACGGTTGCGAGAAGAAAAAGAAAAGAATTTGAACGAAAATACATAGAATATGATATTCAGTATCGGGGAAATTGATATGCGCATAGGTATACTAATGGTACTCTATTTATTAGAGATAATAAAATACTACCTGGCATATGGGGTGTGCTATGGTGGGAAAAAAATAAAATATCAGATACCATTGGTCGGTGCAGTGATTTGTTTTTTCATTATTTTATTTGGGAAAACGATCGATGATACACTGGTCTATATTTTTTTTCTGGTTCTTGTGGCTATGTTTTTCGGGATAAATGGGGAAAAGCGGTTTTCGAAATGGCTTCTTCTGGTTTTTATCCTTAACAGTCTGGACGAAGCTGTCAGTATGATAGAACAGGCACTGGTGTGGGGGACAGGATCCAGTGGAATGAGGAATGCAGTAGAACAGTTCTGGGAGTGCCTGACCGTGGTTCTCATTTTACTGATTGCGGATATTGTAAAGCGAAGATTAAGTTTACGCCAAAAGGGAAAGATTGGAAAATTTATAAAACAGAATATCTTTACGGTGGCAATATTAATGGCAGTCTGTATGTTGTTTACTGTCGGAGAATTGGAGTATATGAAGGATGTGATGCCGGAAGATGTGCATTTTCAAAAGTCAGCATTTGTTTTATGCCTAATGTCGTATATAGGGATAGGTGTTGCAGTTTTTTTTGCCATTTACATTAAAACAGTAAATGAACAGATGTCGCAGATGGTAGAGCATGAAAAATTACTCAAGGAGATGCAAAAACACTATTATGAAGAACTTCTGGGAAAAGAAGAGGACACCAGAAGGTATCGACATGATCTGAATAATCATCTTATCTGTCTACAAAATTATGCGCTGAATTGCGAAACAGAAAAGGTATCGGAATATATAGAAAAAATGCAAAATGCAGCAGTAGAAATACAAAAACGCTGTTATTTTACTGGGAATGAAATTGTAGATGCGATCACGAACTATTATGTACCGCAGTTAGAGGAAGACATAATGGTCAAAGTATCTGGCAGTATCGAACTTGATCTGGATGAATTGAGATTGTGTACAATATACGCTAATCTGTTGAAAAATGCGATCGAAGAACTGGAACGGGAAAAAGGGGAAAACAGGTTTTTGTATATTAAATTCAGCCAGGGGAAAAGATATGTCCAAATTTTGATTGAAAACAGCTTATCGGATGCACAGAGAAAACAGGAATTGAAAGCAATACTGAAATCAAAGAAAAAAGATAAGTCGAACCATGGGATGGGACTTTTGAATGTTAAAAGAGCCGTAGAAGAAATGGGAGGGATGTTGGAAGTAAGAAAAAGTGAAAAAAGTTTTCTGACAGAGGTAAATCTTCCGGTCGGAAATGACCGTTTATCGGATTAAGTGACCGCTTGTCGGGTTATGATTGAAAAGTCATCTGTTACTTTGCTATCCTGTGGATATAGGAGGTGAAGCAGATGGCTTTTTTTGAAATATTTGAAAAAACAAAATGGTTTTGGGATGTCATGAACTGGTTGCGAAAATAGGGCTTTAAAAGAATGTGTTATTGAGGAAGGAGAAAGGTATGAAAAGAAAACGAATGAGAAATGTAAAGGGAAATTTGAAAAAGCTGGGAGTACTGGTATTGTTAGTGGCAATGATTGGGAATGCTGCGAATGTAAATGCTAGTGAGAAACTGTGCTTTGGGAAAAATATAAGTGCGAGTGGGAATGCAAGTGCCAGCGGGAATGCGAGTGCCAGCGGCAATGCAAATGCAAAGGGGAATGCGAGTGCGAGTGGAAATGCAAGTGCCAGTGGGAATGCGAGTGCAAAGGGGAATACGAGTGCCAGTGGAGATGCAGGTTCGTATGAGAAGAGCATGAACCAGGAGAAGGTATCGGGAGATAATGCGGTAAGCGCAGATGCGTATTATGAGGAGGAAAGTGGATGTGGAACAGTATCTAACCGTGTGATCGAAACATTACAGGAAGTAAAGGATGCTGAATTAAAGCCATACAAAAATTATTATTATAAATCTGTAACATCGAAAAAATCAAAATATATACTCAATACATATAATTATAGGCAGGAAACATTAAATAGTTATTACAGAGCTATGTACGGTTCAACTGTAACGGGAACATGTTCTATGGTGGCAGGTACCAGTTTAGCGGAGTATTATACTCGAAAAGGATATAGCAGGACATTAGGTAACAGTAAATATAATAGGATATTTACGTCAATGGTACAAATGGGATATGGATCAGGTGCGTATACAGGAAGGAGTACAACGGATAATAAATTTCATAAGGTTATATCCGCATATTATCAATCTTATGAAAAAAATGTAAGGGGAGATTTTGAAAATTTTTTTGTTGATAATTATGTTGCTTCATATAACAAAAATGCAAAACCAGTGGTGGGGCATTTTCATAGTGGAACAGGGCATTCAATGGTAATAGCTGGATATTACGATATAACCGTGAAATATCAGAAAACAAAAAATTCCAGAATGCAGACAAAGACAACACGATATTATGCAGTAAATAATGGATGGACATATAGTACCGCAGGAGATGCCAGAATTTCTTATATTAATAGTAAGTATTTAAAGAGTATTACAAGAATTATATAGAGGAAATGTTTATGAAAAAGAAAAAAATAATAGTAGCAATTTTTTTTGTGATTTTGGTAGGTATATGTGCTGTGCTGAAATTGAAAAGTAATGATTCTTTTATGACAACAGAAATTACAGCATATAAATGGAATGAAAAAGATACAAATCTGATATTAAGGATAAATGCGGATGAAGTATATATAGATGATATGTCACTTGTCACATCGTTTCATTCGAAAATGGATCAAAAAGATATTGTTAAGACAAATTCAAACGGATATGTGGGGCAAATATTATATTGTGACGGGTCAAAAGAACTACTTTCTGCGAGCTTGTTTTTGATGGATGACAATTATTATGTATTGTTTTGCAATGATGCTACAAAAGAATCTTATGTTTTGCAAAATTGCCATCTGTCATATGGGTTAAGTGGAGAAATGATAGTAGCACCCTCCCCGGTACATATTGTGATTGATGAAGAATTGTTTGAATTGCTTCGGGAAGAAGGGATAAATGAATTGGATTTTTTGTTTGATAACTGTACATTTGAAGAGGCAAAAATATTTTATGAAAGATTGTCCGGGGAATATATTACGATAGATGAAGAACAGCAGCAGATTACAGTAGATGCTTATGATGTAAAAAATGATGTTTTTTATGAGAAGTATATTACGATTGATTTTAAAAATAGGACGATCACGGGGGTAGATGAAAAGGGAAAGAAAATCACAGTAAATGGAAACTAAAAAAATAATTGCAAAAATTTATTTAGTAGTTGTTATATTGGTAATGCCATTCTACTATCAAAATAAATATTTTGACATGACATATGCAAAGGCAAGATTTCTCTGGATAGTAGGGACTATCTTGCTTTTGGCGTATAGCTTATTTTGGGCAAAAGAAGAGCTGAAAATAAAATTTACGGTATGCCAGAACCAAAAGACTTGCGGTAAGTATGTGCGAAGATTATCCTTGATGGATTTATCGATACTGCTATTTTGCGTAAGCACATGGAGCTCCCTTTGGGTAAGTTATCATCGAAAGGCTGCATTTTGGGGAAATAAAGGCTGGTTTATGGGGAGTTTGACGATTACCATTTTAACAGCCATGTATTTTGTCGTAAAAAAATATGGTTCTATTGATAGGGGACTTGTGACAGTATCGGCAGTTTCCGTAGGAATTATGGGAATATGGGGGATTGCACATTCTTTTCATATTGATGTTGGAAATTTTCACGAGGAAATTGAAAATGATTTTTATGATTATATCATGACAATCGGAAATGTGAATTGGTATGCAGGTCTTTTGTCTATGATCTTTCCGATAATTTGTATGCTTTATCTTACACAGGAAGAAAAAAGAAAAAGATGTATGGCAATAATATATGTAGATATTATGTGTTATCAGTTGATCACCTGCCGTAGCAATGGGGTTATGCTTGGACTGATTAGTGGCGGATTTATTTTGTTGGAATATCTTGTCAGCTTTCCGGAAAGGCTATGGCGTTTTTTGACACTTGTTTGCCATATATCAGTTATGATGGGAATGGTATGGGGGATCAGTCATTTTTATCATGGAGTGTTTGTGCAGGCGGACAGTATTTGTTTCTTCCTGTTAGAGAAAAAAATCTGGTTAATTGCGGGGATGGTATCAGGAGTATTGTTGTTGTCACATAAAAAATCTATAAAAAAGAAGAATAGATCTTTTAGAGGAACAAAGGGTGCACTTAGAAGATTAGAGAAGTATCGATGGGAGATATTTTGGATCGTTATTTTAGTGGTCATTGCTTTTCTACTTTTATATGAAACATTCCGATTCAGTGATTCATGGGGAACAAGCAGGGGAAAAGTATGGATATATGTGGGAAAGCTTTGGAAAAAATTTAAGTGGAAATATAAATTATTTGGTTGTGGTTGTGATTGCTTTGGCATTGTTTTTATGGATACATATGGAGACTATTTTAATAAGACGTATCTGAATGCACATAATGAATTTTTGCAGTATTTGGTAACAACAGGAATAGTGGGTGTGTTTTCATATAGTATGATATGGGTATCGTCACTCTTAGATTTCATAAAAAGGAGGAAAAAGACATGTCGGGACTGGATACTTTTTTCTGGAATTTTTGGTTATCTGGGACAGGCGTTGGTAAATAACCCACAAGCGTTAAATTATGCGGTGCTGTTTATTCTGTTATCGTTTTATGCGCAACAGGAATAAATGGTTGTATATATGAAACACGCCATCTTAAAAGAAAAAAGTTCCACCAGGCGATCGTGCCCGGTGGAACTTTTTTAGATACTAGATACCATGAAAATTTACAGATACTGCCGTACCGGAATGGAGTCAAGTTCTCCGGTACAGTCCAGATAAAAGGTAACCATGGTCTGGTTGCGGTAAGGGCTGACCCAGAGAGCAGCAAGCCCAAGGGAGCAGACGATCAGAAGATCCCATCCGATAAAACTGAGCAGTACATAGAGGAGGCGTCCTTTGTTGCCTTTCATCATCAGGCGGCATTCGCGGAAGCAATTAATAACACCGAACTGAGGATGGTCGAGCAGCAACAGTCCAACAAAATTATAATTTAACAGGACAAGTGCATACAAAACGACCGAAATCAAAATCGCGCAGACAAGGATGACAATGCCAGTGATGTTTTCGCCCAGGTAGTAAAACAGTAAAACCCCTCCGATCAGTGGCAGGGAAGCTGCAAGAAACAGCAGGAGTAACAGGACACCGGCACCGAAGTAACATTCTGTACGCTGGCGGAACGGAGCAAAGATCTGCGTAGCCTTAAAGGTCTGGTTTCTTGTCATGTTCAGATGGACAAGGGAGACCCCGGTGGATAAAAGAAAAGAGATCAAAGTGATGATGATCTCTGCAAAAAGCGTGATCACAAGCTGTGAAGTGGATGGGTTATTGCTGGAAGACATCGAAAATGGAAGTTCGACTGCCATCGGGATCACACTGGCGAGTACAAATGCGCCCATTGGAACCCCATACCGGTCATTTAAAATATCTCTGGAAATCCGTTTTATTTCTTTCGAAGAACGTTTCATGGAAGAACTCCTTTGCGTATGTTATAATAGTAAGCTGAAAAACTATTTGAACATTATAGCACAGGAAGAAACAATTTGCATAGACCATTAGAAAAAATCAGTGCGCATGGAGAAAAAATGATGAAACGACAGGAAAAACCGGAAACGAACAAAAAAACGGAGGATATCTTTTATGTGACAGGGCTGATCCTGGCAGTAGCAGGAGTCCTGTTCTGGTATGCCTATCAAAAGCTTGGTTTTCGTCTGGAACACTATATCCCACCCTGTATCTTCCGGCAGGTTACCGGATATTATTGCCCGGGGTGCGGTGGAACGCGAGCTGTTTACGCTCTGTTTTCGGGTCACCTGATAAAGAGCTTTTGTTATCAGCCTATTGTTTTGTATGCTGTTGTGGTTGGGGGATGGTTTTTGCTCAGCCAGACGGTTGAGCGGTTGTCGAAAGGGAAATTGGCGATCGGGATGAGATATCATGACGGTTATCTGTGGATCGCACTTGCACTGATCATCATTAATTTTCTGATAAAAAATATGGCATTACTGTGAAAACAGCAATGCCATTAGTTCTGTTTCAGGATGATCGAATGTTTGCAAGGCAACTGGTTATTATTGCGCTGAGAAATAATTCTGCATAAGGGCGTCATAATCAAGTCCCATCATCTGATACATTTCCCGCATCATATTTTCAATGCCTCCGAAATAGATCTGGGCAACCACAAGGGTATAGACGACCATTGCGATAATGATGCCAAGCGCGACCACACTGAGGGCAAGACCGACTTTGGCACGGGACTGCATGGAAAATTCACCGCCGCGGGAAAGCAGCGCGAACACGATCCCGAGAGAACCGCAGATCAGGGTCGGGTAAACCGTACACATGGTCACAAGAGCGATCACACCCATAATGAGCGAGAGGGTTTCCATCCGCTGTGAGTGTCTGTCATTTCTGGTATATTGATAATCCATAGATATAGCCTCCACATAAATGATAAGGTTTATTCTATCATGGAGAGAAGAAAAAGACAAATTTATTTTTTGTTTGTAATGTTGCAGAAGAACTGATAAGATAGACAAAGAAAATAAATCAAAAATGAAAGAGGACTTTTATGGATATTACTGCAAAAATTGCCGACGAACTTGGAATCAAAAGGCATCAGGCAGAAGCCGCAATCAAATTAATTGACGAGGGAAACACCATTCCGTTTATCGCACGTTACCGGAAAGAGGCAACAGGGGCATTAAACGATGAGATCCTCCGTAATTTATATGACCGCCTCAACTATCTGAGAAATCTGGAAGAACGAAAAGAGACCGTGCTCGCCAGCATCGAAGAGCAGGGCAAGATGACCGATGAACTGCGATCGCAGATTCTGGCAGCGGAGACAATGGTATTGGTAGAGGATCTGTACCGCCCGTATAAACCGAAACGCCGTACCAGAGCAACGATCGCAAAAGAAAAGGGATTAGAGCCGCTCGCAGGCATCATTACCTTACAGATGTTAAACACGCCGCTGGCAGCAGAAGCAGAGAAATTTCTGGATGCCGAAAAGGGTGTAGAGACAGTCGAAGATGCGATCGCAGGAGCGAAAGACATCATAGCAGAGAACATTTCCGATGAGGCAGATTACCGCAGCCACATAAGGGAACTTACCGTAAAAAAAGGGCGGATCGTTTCAATCGCCAAAGACCCGGAGGCAGAGTCGGTATACGAGATGTATTATGATTTTGATGAACCGGTCGCAAAACTGGCAGGACACCGTATCCTTGCATTAAACCGTGGAGAAAACGAAAAATTCCTTACGGTCAAAATAGAAGCGCCGGTAGAGGATATCCTGCGCTATCTGGAAAAACAGGTCATCCGGAAAGATAATTCAGAGACGTCGGCGGTTTTAAAAGAAGTGGTAGAAGATGCCTATGACCGTCTGATTGCACCTGCGATCGAGCGTGAGATCCGAAGTGACCTTACGGAGCGGGCAGAAGATGGAGCAATAAAAGTATTTGGAAAGAACTTAGAGCAGTTACTGATGCAGCCTCCGATCGCAGGACAGGTGGTGCTCGGATGGGACCCGGCATTCCGTACAGGCTGTAAGATCGCAGTTGTTGATCCGACCGGAAAGGTACTGGACACGACAGTGATCTACCCGACGGCACCGCAGAATAAAGTAGAAGAAGCAAAAGCAGTGCTCAAAAAACTGATCGCAAAATATCATGTTACCCTCATTTCACTTGGAAACGGAACCGCATCCAGAGAATCCGAGCAGGTGATCGTGGAGCTGTTAAAAGAACTTCCGGTAAAAGTACAGTACATTATCGTAAATGAGGCGGGAGCATCCGTTTATTCCGCCAGCAAACTTGCAACCGAGGAATTTCCGAATTTCGATGTCGGACAGAGAAGCGCGACATCCATGGCAAGACGTTTGCAGGACCCACTGGCAGAGCTGGTAAAGATCGATCCGAAATCGATCGGAGTCGGACAGTATCAGCATGATATGAACCAGAAGAAATTAAGCGAGGCACTTGGCGGCGTGGTCGAGGATTGTGTGAATAAGGTTGGAGTCGACTTAAATACTGCATCCGCATCTCTGCTTGAATACATTTCCGGTATCAGTAAGACAATCGCAAAAAATATCGTAGCTTACCGGGAGAAAAACGGAAGATTTGAGACACGCGCCCAGTTATTAAAAGTAGCAAAATTAGGACCGAAAGCATATGAGCAGTGTGCAGGTTTCCTGCGTATCTTGGATGGTAAAAATCCGCTGGATGCAACCGGCGTACACCCGGAGAGTTACGAAGCAGCAAAACAGCTCTTAGAGCGACTTGGTTATACGACAGAGGATGTAAAAAACAGAAATCTGGATGGCATCTCAAAGAAGATCCACGATTACAAAAAACTGTCAGAAGAACTTAAAGTCGGCGATATTACTTTACAGGATATCGTAAAAGAACTGGAAAAACCGGCGCGTGACCCAAGAGAGGACATGCCGGGGCCAATCTTACGCAGTGATGTTCTGGAGATGAAAGACTTAAAACCGGGCATGATCTTAAAAGGAACGGTCCGTAACGTTATTGACTTTGGTGCGTTTGTGGACATCGGAGTACATCAGGACGGACTGGTCCACATTTCGCAGATGAGCGATAAATTTATCAAGCATCCGTTAGAGGCAGTGCGGGTAGGCGATATCGTAGAGGTACAGGTGCTCTCTGTCGATCTTGCGAAAAAAAGAATTTCATTAACGATGAAGATCAACAAAAATTAATTGACATTTTGCACAGATAAGAGTATGTTAGAAGCAAATAAAAGAGAAATTCTTCGGGGCAGGGTGCTAGACAACAGGTCTAAATTCCCGACCGACGGTGATACCATCTTAGATGGGTAAGTCCGTGAGCTACAGGCAGTCAGGCTGCATGTGGTTGAGCCGGTGCGAATCCGGGACCGACAGTATAGTCTGGATGAGAGAAGAGAAGCGAGACTTTTCATAGTAAGATGTAAGCAGATGCTTACCTTACATGGACAGCAGCAGAATAATAACCCCGAAACCATTTGGTTTTGGGGATTTTTTTGTTGCAGGAAGAAAAGCATGAGAGCTTTCCGAAGAGTTGGAAAAGGAGACATGTGACAATGGATGCAAACAAAACAATGACACAGACAACAAAAGCAGTAAACGTAAGATATCTTACCGTGACAGCCATGCTTTCCGCAGTGGCGTATATCCTGATGTTTCTGGATTTTTCGGTTCCGTTTATGCCGGGATTTATCAAGATGGATCTTTCTGAACTGCCGGCACTGATCGGCTCGTTTTCCATGGGACCGCTGTGTGGCGTAATGATCTGCCTGGTAAAAAATGTACTGCACCTGTTCATTACCACAACGGGCGGAGTTGGAGAATTATCAAACTTTATCTTGGGAGTGGCATTTGTTCTGCCGGCAGGACTGATCTATAAACATAAAAAGACAAGAAAGACCGCATTGGCAGGTTCCCTGCTCGGAGCAGTCATTATGGCAGTATTCAGTGTAGTTTCCAATTATTTCCTGGTATATCCGGTGTATTACAACTTCATGCCGGAGGATCGTATTCTGGCAGCATACCAGCTGATCCTTCCATCCATGAAGAGCATTTTACAGTGCCTGATCTGCTTTAATATGCCGTTTACTTTTGTAAAGGGGCTGTTTTCTGTTGTGATCACATTCCTGGTATATAAGCATATTTCACCGATCTTAAAAGGAAGAAACCGCTAAAATTCAAAAAATAAGAGGAAGAAAAAGAAAAGGCGTAACCGTCTTTTCTTTTTTTGGTGAAAATGTTATACTGAAGCGAAAGAATCTGTAGAAGGAGAGGATTGACGATGCCAATAGAATTTGATATAACATTAACGCCAAAAGACATGTATCGTTTTAACCTGTATCAGACATATACCGGATTTCAGGGTTGGTTTTCTATTATTGTCAGTATTTTTATTTTTGTATCAGCGGGGCTTACCTACGGAGAGGTTACACTGACACGTACAGTACTATATATTGTGCTGGGTATAGTGTTTCTGTTTTATATGCCGGTAACGCTTTACCTGCGTTCCAAACACAATGTCATAGCATCGGATGTGCTAAAAAATGCACTGCATTATTCTGTGACAGAGAAAGGCTTTGCCGTTTCACAAAACGAGGCATCTGCCGAACTGCCATGGGAGCAGATCTACAAGATGATCAGTACAAAAAATAATGTGCTGGTATACAGCAGCCGGATCAATGCCTATGTGATCCCGAGACAGCAGCTCGGAGAGACCTATCAGGAGCTTGCAAAGCTGGCAAAGGAAAAACTGCCGAAATATCGTGTCAATATGAAGTAGGCAGCAGATAGAAATGAGGAAGAGATGAAAGAGACGATTTATGAGAGCAATTCGCCCGAGGAGACACACGCGCTGGGAAAGAAGATCGGTGCACATGCCAACCCGGGAGATATTTATACACTTGTGGGCGATCTGGGAGTTGGAAAAACCGTGTTTACACAGGGGATCGCGGAGGGGCTAGGGATTACCGAACCGATCTGCAGCCCGACCTTTACCATCGTTCAGGTTTATGAAGAGGGGCGCATGCCGTTCTACCATTTTGATGTATACCGTATCGGAGACATCGAAGAGATGGATGAGATCGGTTATGAAGATTATTTTTACGGAGAAGGTCTTTGTATGATCGAGTGGGCAAATCTGATCGAAGAGATCCTTCCGGAAAAACGTTTTGACGTTACTATCGAAAAGGATCTGGAAAAAGGATTTGATTATCGTAAAATCACAATAAAGGAGCATGGAGCAGGAGCATGAAGATATTAGGATTAGACAGTTCCGGACTGGTAGCAAGTGTTGCGGTCGTAGAGGACGACAACCTGCTGGGCGAATATACCTCAAATTATAAAAAAACACATTCCCAGACCTTACTTCCAATGTTGGATGAACTGGCAGGGATGATAGAACTGGATCTGGCGACCGTAGATGCGATCGCGATCGCAGGTGGACCAGGTTCTTTTACCGGGCTTCGGATCGGGTCAGCAACGGCAAAGGGACTTGGACTGGCACTGAAAAAACCGATCGTGTCGGTTCCAACCGTGGATGCACTTGCCTATAATCTGGTTGGACATCAGAGTCTGGTATGTCCGCTGATGGATGCAAGAAGAAATCAGACTTACACCGGATTATACCGGTTTAACGGAAATGAGATGCGGGTAGTAAAAGAACAGTGTGCCGTCGGGATCGATGAGATCGTACAGGCGATTAATGAAAGAGGAGAAGCAGCTGTATTCCTTGGAGACGGAGTCCCTGTTTTTTCGGAATATATCAAAGAAAACTGCAAAGTGCCGTATCAGTATGCACCAGCACATATGAACAAACAGCGGGCAGGTGCCGTGGCAGCACTTGGCATGCGTTATTTTGCCGAGGGCAGATATGAGACGGCAGAGGCACATAAACCGGAATATTTAAGGCTTTCACAGGCAGAGCGTGAGCGAAATGAAGCGGAAGCAAAGAACGCGGCAAAGGATAAAGAAGAATGATTACAATTAGAAATATGCAGGTGGCGGATGCGCTTGCTGTCAGTGAGATTGAACAGGAGATCTTTTCAAGACCCTGGAGTTATCAGGGGTTCGTGGATTCTCTGAATCTTGGAAATACGATATTTCTCGTTGCAGAGGAAGAGGGAAGGATTCTGGGATACATCGGAATGTATCTGGCAATGGATGAAGGCGAGATCACGAATGTTGCAGTAATGAAACAGGAACGCCAGCGAGGAATTGGCGGAATGCTTTTAAAAGAGATCAAAAAAGAGGCAGAACGCAGAGCAATCGCACGCATCGTGCTGGAAGTACGGGTGTCAAACGCCAGCGCGATCCGGCTGTATGAGAGGGAAGGTTTTCAGAATTGCGGCGTGCGCAAAAATTTTTATGAGCTTCCCAGGGAAGATGCCTATATTATGATATACGGCCAGTAATTCCCACTGTATCTGCAATATCCCCTCTATTATAATGGAGACAGAGCTAAAATACGCTGAAATGGAGAGAATTATGAGCAGAGTAACAGATAAGATCTATTGTAATCGATGTGGAAAACTGATTTGCACAGAAGACAAAAAGGAACAGACATCTTTTTTGACCATTCAGAAGGAATGGGGATATTTTTCAGAAGGAAAAGACGGACTGATCCACAAGATGGATATTTGCGAGCCCTGCTATGAAGTATTGATACAGGAATTTGCGATACCACCGGAACAGAGGAAGAAAACAGAGCTTATATAGAAGGAGAAAAAAATGCTGGATGTATGCCTTTTAGGAACAGGTGGAATGATGCCGTTGCCGCACCGCTGGTTGACTGCTGCGATGATGCGTTACAACGGGAGCAATCTGCTCATTGACTGCGGGGAGGGAACCCAGATTGCGATAAAAGAAAAAGGATGGACGTTTAAACCGATTGATATCATATGTTTTACCCATTACCATGCGGACCATATCAGTGGACTGCCTGGGCTGCTTCTTACAATGGGAAATGCAGAGCGGACGGAGCCGCTTGTTATGATAGGACCAAAGGGATTAGAGCGGGTGGTAAGTGCACTTCGGACGATTGCACCGGAATTACCTTTTCCAATCCAATATATTGAGATTACAGAGCCAACAGCCGATATAGAAATAAAGGGATATCATATCCATGCATTCCGGGTAAATCACAACATCACCTGTTATGGCTATACTGTAGAGATCCATCGTGCAGGCAGATTTCAGGTGGAGCGTGCAATGGAACATCAGATACCACGCCCATATTGGAGCCGGCTGCAAAAAGGAGAGACCATTACGGCAGAAGATGGGGTCACATATACACCGGATATGGTATTGGGGGCACCGCGCAAAGGCATCAAGGTCACATATTGCACTGATACAAGACCTACCGAGAGTATTGTGGCATCTGCAAAAGGTTCTGATCTGTTTATCTGTGAGGGAATGTATGCAGAAAAAGAAAAACTTGCGAAAGCAAAACAATATAAACACATGACATTTTATGAGGCAGCAGACCTTGCAAAACGTGCAGAAGTGACAGAGATGTGGCTGACCCATTTTTCCCCGTCCCTGATACGGGCAGAGGACTATATGCCACAGGTGCATGCAATCTTTGAACATGCATATCTTGGCAAAGACGGAAAAAGTGTGGAACTGTTGTTTGAAGAAACGTAGGAGAGGGCAGAAGGCACTCTGGAATGGAGGAGAATATGAAAAAGAAAAGCAGAGTAGTCGTAATAGCAATCGTATGTATTGCAGTGATATTGGGAGCATTTTGGCAAATAACCCGCAGCAGGGGAGCGTCCGTGGAGGATACGGTGGAGCTGACTGAGGTTCAGAAAGTGATCACCAAGGATTTGGATGCAAACTATCCTGAAACACCGCGGGAAGTGGTAAAAACATATAATCGCATTATTTCGTGTTTTTATGACCAGTCCTATACCGATGATGAGTTATATGATCTGGGACATCAGGCGAGAAAACTGTTTGATGATGAACTTTTGGAGAGCAATCCGGAAGATACTTATTTTGATGCATTAAAAGCAGATATTGCAGAATACAAAGAAGCATCCAAGACGATTGTTTCAAGTAGTGTGTGCGACAGTAATGACGTAAAATACCAGACTGTAGACGGGGATGAGTGTGCGTATGTGACGGCATCCTATTTTATCAATGAGTCGAAAAAATACAGTCGTACAAATCAGACTTATGTGCTGAGAAAAGATGAAGATGGAAAATGGAAGATATTAGTGTTCTACAAGACAGAAGGAGATTCACAGAATGAGTGATGATGAAATAAAGATACTGGCAATAGAGAGTTCCTGTGACGAGACAGCAGCAGCAGTTGTTGTGAATGGAAGGGATGTGAGATCCAATGTAATCTCTTCGCAGATCGCATTGCACACCTTATATGGTGGAGTTGTACCGGAGATCGCATCGCGGAAACATATTGAGAAAATTAATCAGGTAATAGAACAGGCACTCTCAGATGCCCATATGACATTGGACGACATCGATGCGATCGGTGTGACCTATGGACCGGGACTGGTAGGTGCGTTACTGGTAGGTGTGGCAGAGGCGAAGGCAATCAGCTATGCCAAAAATATTCCATTGGTGGGAGTGCACCATATAGAGGGTCATATCAGTGCCAACTATATCGAAAATAAGGATTTAGAGCCACCGTTTTTGTGTCTGGTTGTGTCCGGGGGACATACCCATCTTGTTAAGGTGCTTGATTATGGAAAATATGAAATTTTGGGAAGAACCAGAGATGATGCAGCAGGAGAAGCATTTGATAAGGTAGCACGTGCAATCGGATTGGGATATCCGGGTGGACCAAAGATTGAAAAAGTATCGCATGAAGGAAACCCGCATGCGATGGAGTTTCCACGTGCCAAAATAGCAGATGGCCCATATGATTTCAGTTTTAGTGGATTAAAGTCTGCCGTTTTAAATTATCTGAATGGCTGCAAAATGAAAGGAACGCCAATCGTGCAGGCAGATGTTGCCGCATCTTTCCAGAAGGCAGTAACGGATGTACTGATCGGAAATGCGATGAAGGCGATCGATGAATACAAGATGGACAAGTTTGCGATAGCAGGTGGAGTGGCATCGAATGCAACATTGCGTGAAGGTATGCGGGAAGCGTGTGAGAAAAAGGGAGTGGCATTTTATCATCCATCCCCGATCTTCTGTACGGACAATGCGGCTATGATCGGAGTGGCAGCATACTATGACTTTATCAATGGAAAAAGAGACGGACTTGATCTGAACGCAGTGCCAAACCTGAAACTGGGAGAGCGTTAATGGAAAAGTATACAGCAATCGTATTAGCAGGTGGCAGTGGGAAAAGAATGAATGCCAGGGTACATAAACAGTACCTGGAGGTGAATGGCAGACCGCTGATCTATTATTCCCTAAAAGCATTTGAAAGCAGTGCGGTGGATGAGATTATTCTGGTCTGCGGCGCGGGCGAGGAAGAGTACTGCCAGAAAGAGATCATAGACAAATATCAGATAAAAAAGGTGAAAGCGATCGTAGCAGGAGGAAAAGAACGCTATCATTCTGTATATCAGGGGCTGCTGACCGCAGGAGATCCGGATTATGTTCTGATCCATGATGGGGCCAGACCCATGGTGGATGCTGAAATGATAAAACGTTCTATGGATTCTGTGAAACAGTATAAGGCGTGCGTGGCAGCTATGCCGGTAAAAGACACCATTAAGGTGGCAGATGAGAATGCATTTGCAAAAGAGACGCCAGAGCGTAGCAGGTTATGGCAGATACAGACACCACAGACATTTTCTTATCCGCTGGTGCGACAGGCATATGAGAAAATGTTAGAAAAAGAGGATGGAACGATAACAGATGATGCCATGGTTGTGGAACGCATGACACAGGTTCCGGTAAAGCTGATAGAGGGAAACTATCGGAACATTAAAGTGACGACACCAGAAGATTTGCTGATCACAGAATTATATCTGCAAAAAAAATGAAAAAATATGGTAAGTTTTAAAATGAAATTCGACAAGAGATAGAAATCTCTTGCCGGGTTTCTTTTTTTTGCAGAAAAGGGGGATGAATGCGATAAACGGTGTAAGAAAGTATAGAAGATTGACTTATGAAGATAGAAAAGTTATTGAGCAAATGGGGAAAAATAGATATGGCGTATGTGAGATAGCAGAAGTCATAGGTGTGCATAGAGATACAATTTATAAAGAGTACGCACGTTGCCAGATGAAAAGAAAAACATACAGTGCTGATATCGCCCAGGAAAAATGGAATGAACAACATAAAGGAAATAAAGTTGTGGAGAGCAAATTATGAATATGTCAAAGGAAAATATCATCTTTGGAGATGATTATTATGGTGAAGATGTGAATGAGATGGCAGTATCGTCTTTGGGTTATATTAAGACGGATATTGCGGATATAAAAAAGAATTATATAAAACTGGGGTTCCATTTGAACGAAATGGAAAAATGTAAATATTATCAGGATTTGGGATATGATAATTTTTACGATTGCATCGAAAAAAATTTTCATATGGATAAATCTGCGGTATCTCGTGTAATAGGTGTGTGGAGAGAATTTTGCATATATGAAGATGGTTCATCTACTGGAAAAATGTGGCTTGATGATAAATATGAGAAATTTACTTATTCACAGTTGGTAGAAATGCTGCCGTTGAAAGATACAGAACGTCGCAAGGTAAGATCTGATATGACGGTATCACAAATAAGAGAATTTAAAAAGAAATTAAAAGGGGAAAGGAGTAGCACAGAGAAGAAAGAAAAAGAAGAGGTTGCGACGTCGCAACAGGAAGAATTGCCTTGTGTGAGAGGCTGCATTACTGGAAAAAGTCCAAGTGGAAATTGTGTCTGCTGTGGAAAAGGTGGAACAGTCAGCTGCTGTGCAGATTGTTCAGAAGATTGTAATGGAAGATGTGGATGGATTGAAGATAAGGACGTACAACCAGATTTTCCAGTTATGAAAAATATGAAGCAGAGAGAGGATTTTGTAAATGATTATAAGTCCTGGAGTGTATGGTGTGAAAATAAGTGTACGGAGGAAATTTTCTATCGCTATGATTTGCCGGATGGATATGCAATCGTAGTGAAATGTTTTCCGTATTATGTGGAGTGGACAAAAGAAGAGCGTGAAGATGAAGAATATTATCTTTTGCCACCGGAATACCATCATTTTTTGAATTGTAAAACTTGTATGACAGAATTGAAAGAACATCTGAAGACTTTAAATAAAAAGTAATAAACTGTCTGCACGATAGCATTAAGATCGTAGCATCGAAGCAATGCAAACAATCGGTTTCTGGAAACAGAAATCAAAAAGGACCTTGTGACGGCAATCACAAAGTCCTCGGGAAACATCTAAATTGAAAAAATAAGATGCCTCAAAAACAAGGATTATTTTAAGACATTTCTGAAAAAAGTTCAATCGGAACAGATGTTTCCCATTTTATTCGTACATTGAAAACTGAATGTTATCGCACGGGAAGTGAGTATGAAAATCAGGACTTGCCAGAAAGACCCAAAGGGACGGGAATAAAACGTGACGATTACAAAAAGACAGATATTCGCTGTTAAAAACCGGGTATCGAGTAGAAAAGAAAGGAGGGGCTATTGATGGAGGAATTGGTCAAGACATTTGGTAAATCTGCGACGTACATGATCGTGTTTCTTGCGTTAGGAGCAGTAATGTATTTTCTTTGTGCTGCTAATAATGACTCTTTTTTTGTGCAGGAAATGAAAACGGCAGTGACAACATTTTTTGGTAACATGATGGGAATTGTTGTTGGAGACTAGAATGCGTTAAGAATATATTTTCCCACTGTATAGATAAGTATGCAGTGGGAAGTGTATTTTAAGATAAGGATGGAGAATGAACATGGGAGAGATACTTTCATTCGAACCAACGGAGCAGTGGTTCGGAGTGTTTTGGAAATATTTGAATATGCCGGATGTAACGGATGTGGATTACAACGGCAGTAAACTTTGGATTACAGACTTGAAAAAGGGAAAATATATGGCAGATGAGGAAGTGTCAGAAACATTTCTGAATGCTTTTACGCATAACATATCAAATTGTGTAAATAAGCCGTTTAATGATGCTAATAAAATACTTGAGGCGGATACGAGGGAACTTCGGATCACGATTGTGCACCCGGCAGCTTCCACCAGTGGACTTTCAATTTGTATTCGGAAATCGCCGGCTATTGTTCGAAATACGATAGAGAATATGATAAAAGAACAGTATATGCCGGAGAAATTGTTGCATTTGTTACTGAATTGTGTAAAAGCCAAAATGAATATCGTTTTTGGCGGCGAGCCAGGTGCTGGGAAAACGGAATGTGCAAAGTTTTTTATGCAGTTTATTCCGAAAGAGGAACGTGTCATAACAATAGAGGATGTGTTGGAAATCCACTATCCAGATATTAATCTGGGTGCAGATGCAATGGAACTTCGCGTTACATCAGGATTTAGTTATACGGATGCAATCAAAACTTGCTTAAGATTAAATCCTCAATGGTTGATGTTGTCGGAAGCACGTTCTACGGAAGTGACGTATTTGTTAGAATCGTGGTCAACAGGTGTATGCGGCTTTACCACAATACATCTGGATGATTTGAGAAAGTTGTCAGATCGCATTCAGAATATGATGGAAAACAGGATCGATTCGGATCGTATGGAAAACAGAATATACCGCTATGTTAATGTAGGTATCTTGATACGAAAGCGAAGGGAGGCGGATGGAAGGGTAAAGAGGTATGTTGATCAGATGTGTTTTTACAGCAGAGAACAGCATGAGAATAAAATTTATATGATCGTAAAAGATGGGGAATTTGTATCAGAAGAACTGCCGGAAGAAATATTGAAAAGAATGGAAATGGCAGGAATTGATGAACCATTTTTTTGTAAAGAATTAAATCAGTATCGAAATGGGGGAAAGTAGCAGGTGTTAAAACGATGTATTACAATGTTAAACCCTAAAAATCTTGCGAGAGAAGTTAGGGTGTATGGATATTATTTTTCCTGGAAAAATCATCTTGTAATTGTGCTTGCTTCTATGTTGGGAACATTAGGATTAGGAGTTTTGTTTCAACTGGATGCTGTTTTTCAGATCATATTGGTAATTGCAATGCTGCTGGTACTGCCGAATTTGATTGTTGGTATGTATCGGATCATGTATGAGCAAAAACGATTTGCGGATGCACTTACCTATATGGAACAGATATTGTATGCGTTTCAAAAAACAGGAAAAGTTATGTCTGCACTGGAAGAGACAATGGAAGTGTTTGAACCGGGGCAGATGAGAGATACTATACAGGAAGCAATCGATTATCTGCAAAAAGGGCAGGCAGATACAGAAGATGGTGTGTTAAGAGAAGGGTTGCATATCATTGAAAAGGCTTATGAATGTAGCAGGCTACATACCATACATGGTCTTTTGGTTAATGTAGAAGAACATGGCGGGGAAATGGAACAATCGATATATCTTCTTTTAAACGATTTGGAATTATGGAAAAGAAGAAGTTATCATTTCCAGAGTGAAAAGAAGAAAAACCATTCAAACAATACGATATCTGTTATATGTGCTGTATTGATGAGTGCGGCAGCATTGTATGTTTTAATGTATATTCCCTCGATGTTTCAGATGGAAGCCCCTTATAATATTTTTAAGGTCAAGTTGGTACAGATTACATCGTGTGGATTTTTACTTTTCTTACTATATACATTTTGGAAGAGTATGCGGAGCCTGAATCGAAATTGGTTACAGGAAAGAGGAATACGAAGTGCAGAAAGTGTGTTGAGCAGTTATCGTCATGTAGTGAATTATGATGAGGAAAGAGAGAAAAAGAAAAGTCTGATATGGGCAGCTCCTTTTTTCGTAGCAGCCATTCTTCTAGTGGTATTTGGTAAAGTCTGGATGGCAGTACCGGTGGTATTGATTGCGGTATTTATGTTAAGACAGCATGCGTTCGGAAAAAAACTTGCTATTCGGGCTGTATCATCGGAACTGTATCTTGTTTTGCCGGAATGGCTTATGGAAATGGCATTATTGCTGCAGAACAATACGGTGCAGGTCGCAATCGCAAAATCAATAGATGGAGCTCCGGAGATATTAAAGCCGGAGCTTTATCGATTAGTACAACGTTTGCAGGAAAAGCCGGGAGAGTTAAGTTCTTACACAGATTTCTGCAAAGAGTTTGATGTACCGGAGGTTGCAAGTTGTATGAAGATGTTACATGCTGTATCAGAAGCGGGCACTGGCGATGCCAGGGTTCAGATCCATAATCTGATTATGAGAGTACAGGAAATGCAGAATCAGGCAGAGGAAATCCGACTGAAAGATAATGCGTTTCGGGTAAAAATGCTTTTTTATTATCCAGTGATCGGTGTATCTGTAAAGCTGTTTGGCGATTTGATAGTTGGAATGGCATTTATGTTTCAAGTGCTGGGAAAAATGGGAGGTATGTAAAAAGTGGAGAAAATAATTACAGCATTTGCAACATTGTTTATTCTGTTAGTTGCCACTTTTGCTGGAACAGGTGTTATGACTGTGAGTTCGGAGGTGGCGCGTGCAAAGGAATATAAGGCAGATGTGATTGCAGAGATCGAGAACAGTAATTTTAATCCAACAGTGATTGATGCCTGTGTCAATCAGGCAAAAGATGCAGGGTATGAACTGGAAGTATCGAATACAACTTATGATGCTGACAATAACATAACAACGGCAGAGGTTATCTTGTCTTATGGATATGATATTCCGATATTTGGAATACATAAAACGCATGAAACAAGAGGAATAGCGAGGTAGGAATGGAACATTTGATTGAACAGGCAGGAGAGATGATGCTTGAGGGGATTGCCGGATTAGGTGTGATCGCGATTTTTTATGGAATGCTTGTGTATGTAAGTGCGATGTAGGCGCATAGGGAGGATAGGATGGAAGAGATTATAGTAACATTTTGCAAAATGTGTTTATATGGAGTTATCGCTTTTCTGAGTATTGTCCTTGTATATGAATTGTACCGGTTAGGAACCATGTTTCAGATGATGGAAAACTATTTGATAAGTATTTGTGGGTAGGAGGGAGCATGGAAGAAGTTGTAAAAATATATGGAAAGTATGTGCTGGCAGCAATTACTTTGTGTCTTTTGATAATGACTATCTTTTGTAATATACAGGATGGAGAGGGGCATACCGGAATAAGGGAGATCGTAGCTGCTCATATTGATACGGAGAAAACAGATTATCATTCCTATCAGGATTTTGAAACTTATCAGACAGAGAGTAACAAGGAATATCCGATCATCAGTTATCATGATGCGGGTTCTCTTCCGGTGGGGAATGTCTATTTTTTAGATCAGGTAGATGCAGTTGATTATGCTGGAGATCACATTCCTGTAAAGATAGAAAAAATGGAGAACATTTCCGGAGATGATTTGACCGGATGTGTAAGGGATGATGGTGTAATTGAGTTTCCGGAAAGTGGTATCTATAAAATAACTGTATCTGCAAAGGACGATGGAAACCGGAATACAAAAAGAACGATAGCTGTGCCGGTTATGTAGCGGCAGGAGGGAAAATGAAAATAATAATCAGAAGCGTTGTGTTAGCTGTTATTGGAGGGCTTATAATTCTTATTATAATGACGGTTGGAGGTAGAATGAACCGGAGTATGGAATTAGAAGGGAGTGTGCCATCTGCTGTAGAAGAAACGGTAGCAGGGAGGTTGAGACAAAATAGCACAGTGGATACCAGGCAGGAATATTTGAGTCAATTTGTGGAAGAGATTTGTTATTCAATGGATACCGATGCAGATATTCAGGTAAAGGTAGCAGGTGTGGACACGGAAAAAGGGTTATTATCTGTAAATGTTACAGAGTGCTTTAAAAACCCGAACGGAAACGCTGCAACAGTATCAGTGGAACGTACCTCATTATTGAATTGGCTGCCGGAGGATAATCCGTAACAGCTCTTTCGCGAAAAAAAAGGACAAATTTTGTTACATTTGCACAAAGATAGTAAGAAACACTAGAAATTTGTAGGAGTATAACTTATACTACAAGAGAAATGTTTCTGGAAAAATAAGAGTCTAAGGAGAATGGGTTATGAGAAAAAAAGAAATTGCAAAAAAAATAATGGCAGTACTGATGGTGTTTGCCATGCTGGTTACAGGAATAAATATCGCTCAGCCGCAGACGGTAGAAGCGGCAGCAAAGAACCGAATTGTTCTGGAAAACAAATATAAGACACTGTATGTCGGAGAAAGCTACACCATGAAAGCATCCGCTTTCTATAAGGATGGAAAGTTACAGGCATCGAAAAAGAAGAATTACGACACAAGATTGCTTGCTTATAAGTATTTCCGTTTTTCTTCCAGCAATAACAAGGTTGCATCGGTGTCAAAAAAAGGTGTGGTAAAGGCAAAGAAAAAAGGCACAGTTACCCTTACCATGACACATATCTACGATCACAGAATTAAGACCTCTGTGAAGATGCAGGTAAAAGCAAAGAAAAAGGGTAAGATCACTCTGGCGCAGAAAGCTGCAACGATCGGAGTTGGTAATACAGTGAAAATCTCGGTAAAGAGTGTTAAAAACATGGGTGGAAAGGCAATGAAGTACACCACAAGCGATAAGAGCATTGCAACGGTATCGGATAAGGGTATCGTTACTGGAAAGAGTGCCGGAGAGGCAACGATCACGGTAACCTCTGTGTTGAATAAAAAGAATAAGACTACTTTTGAAGTAACTGTAAAATCTCAGGACTTAGTAGACACTGTAGTTGATCCGACCGGAGAGGCAAAGATTGTATTGGCGGAAAACGAGGTAACACTGGCTCCGGTAAGCAGTTTTGATACTGGAAGGGTAAGTACTTATTATGCACAGGTTGCGGCAGATAAGAACAAAGAAAAGTATGGTCAGGCACAGATTAAGGTAAGCCGTGTAAATGGTTTATCGAGCAGTGCGGTAACTTATCAATCAAATAATACTTCTGTTGCAGAAGTATCATCTACTGGATTTGTAACACCAAAGAGAGCAGGTGTTGCAGTTATTACGGTATCAGCTAAGAGTAATCCGAATGTAACTGCAGAGTATCGTGTAATGGTAAAGAATCTTGCAACTTATATCAAATTCCAGAGATTTGATAAGCTGAGGTTAGAGCCGGATGAGTACGAAAAAACGTCTGTATATGCAGTAACTCCAGAGGGGTATAGGACATATAATTTGTGTTTTGAAATCTATCCGGAAACGGCAGATAATAAAAATTATACGGTAACGAGCAGCGATGAAAGTGTGATTCAACCTAAAATGAATTATGATTATGGAACATCGGATTGTGTCCTTGTTCTTAAGAAAAAAGGAAAAGCAACCCTTACCATCAAATCAGATGACGGCTATGTAACAGAAAAATGGACGATCGAGGTATGCAATGGAGACCACTTATATGGAGTGGGGGTACAATGAAAAAATAGTAGGAGGAGATAACAATTTTAAACAGGGAAAAAACTAAATATAGAAATACAGGAAAAAGAGTCCTGGCAGCGTGTGTATTACTGGGTGCTACGTTACTATTGGGTACTTATGTAAAAGCAGCCAATGCGGTTGTATCGAACTCAACTGCGAGCGGTCAGAAAAAAGTCGTTATGACGGATAACGGATCGAATAGCGGCGTCTTTGTTGGGCGGTATAAATTTAATTATACTGGTAACTGTAATTATTTTCAGGAACTGGGGGATAACAGTGGCACCTGGAAAATAGATAAGAGTAAGATAAAAAACACCGGAAGCACAAAGGCAAAGAAAGAAGCAAAGAGTGTTTTGGGAAGCAGCATTACCAACAGTACAACTGCAAAATTGAAAAAAACGGGCAACAGCAATGGAAACATTAAAGCAGCCTATCTGGTATGGCAGACCAGACAGCCGGTAGGAACCGGAAAAGATGGACAGGCGATCGCAATGGTGGATCCGAATGGGAAAGCCTATAAAGTCAGTGCAGCAGCATCTGTTGTAGATCGGCGTAAGGCAAAGGGTGCCTGGGATTATAATTCTATCTATTGTCTGTATGCGGATGTTACGAACATTGTGACCGGAAATGCCAGTGGTGGAAAAGGTAAATTTGGTACGTATATGGTCTGTAATCTTCCTATCTGGGATTTAAAGACCTCTGCGAATACAGGCGGTGGAGGTGGATCGTTTGCCGTGTGGGAGCTTGTCGTGATCGAAGAGGGCAACGATTTTCCTATCCGAGCTTGTACCTTATCGATGACAAGTACTTTTTCTTTGGACGATAATCTGGATGCAATTAGTTTACCGATAAGTACATCATTAGGAGATGATGTAAAGACCAGAGCAAATGATAAACAGGACGTAACTGGACAGCTTTTCTTTTCTGGATCGGGCAAGCAAAACAGCAAGACCAGTAAATATGTGACAACATTTTCGATGCAGAATGATAAAAAGGAGACAACCGGAAAGATTTCGCAAACAGGACAGATGGGAACGGAAATTTCCGGAAGTTCTGTTTGTGTCAGTATTACAGATTTCAGTGAGAAAAAATTTTACGATTCATCCAGTGCAACATTCTCCCTGAAAGGACAGTCTTATGTGAATGGTGCAGGTGTGACCGTATATCCGTATGCTTCAGTTTATATGCTTGGTATGGCGGTAGATGTGGCGCAGCCGACCTTTTCCGGTGGACAGGCAACCACTGTAAATGCAGATGGAACAGTAACGGTCAGTGCTACAGATGGGAATGTCATTAAGAACACGACAACCAAACAGGGCGAAACCGGATATTATGATGGAAAACTTGTGGTTACACTGGATAATTCGCTTGAGCCAGTGGATGCAGGGAATATTGTGTTAAGTTACTATAATGCAAAAACCAAAAAGACAGCAACTTTAAAGGGAAGTTACAGTAATCAGGTTGTGACATTTGATTTTAATAGAAATAATACATTTAGAAATTACACTAACGGCAGTTACTTATCTTATAGCATCCCTTGTAAGGTAATTGATCAGACAGTAGCACAGTTTAATAACTCGCATCAGTTGAGTGGATATTTGTATTCCAGAGGGGCAGAAACCGGAGTATTTATTGATAACCTGCACCGGAGTGAATCCAGTGCGAAACTGGAAAGTTATATCGTGCACTATGATGGAAATGGTGGCGATGCAAGTAACATTGCTGATATGCAGTGTAAGTTCAATGTATCTTACAAGATAACAAGTGAAGAACCAACCAGGAATGGTTACATCTTTTCCGGTTACTGGACAGATAACGCGGATGGAAGCGGAAATAAGTACATGGCAGGAAGTTCATTCTCTAATTTAGCCACTGTAGGGCAGACAAAAACACTCTATGCGCAGTGGCAGTTAGAAACGGCGGCATACACCGTAAAGCATTGGAAACAGAAGTTAAACGGAACAGCAGGTTCGCATAATGAAAGTAATTATGAATTGGCAGAAACGGAAGTATTTACAGCGCAGGTCGGAAGTGTGGTATCTCCGGCAGTCAAGACATATACAGGGTTTAAGAGTCCGGCAGTACAACAGGGTATGGTAGAAGCGGATGGATCACTGGTCATCCAATACTATTATGACAGACAAAGCTACCTGGTAACCTTATATGCTGGAACTGGTATCGAGAGTACATCCGGGGGTGGTAGTTATCTGTATGGAAATACGGTAAACATATCAGCAACGTTAAAAGAGGGTTATCATTGGAAGAACTGGACCGGTACATACCAGACCGATCAGCAGTCGTACAGCTTTACCATGCCGGCACAGAATGTGACCATGACAGCAAATGCAGAGGCAAATGCCTATACGATCCATTTTGATCCGAATGGCGGTACCGGACACATCGATGATATCGTAACGACTTATGATACAGACGTAACATTACCAGATGCAACTGGTATCTATAAAAAGTATACCTTGGATGGTGTCAATGTGACTGATGATGTGGTATCGGGTGCCATCCCGGAGGATATGATCGTCCAATCAGATGTTCCAGATGCGGAAGATCATGATGAAGAAAATCCCGATGAAGAAGATCCCGATGAAGAAGATCAAGGTACTGGAGAAGCAGAAAAAGAAGAACTGCAATTTGAAGAGCCTGGAACAGAAACGCTAGATCCAGAAGAAACAGAGCAGCCTGAAGATGGCGAAACGGACTTAGACAGTGAGGAAGAGCAAAAAGCAGCACAGTCATTAAAAAGGGCTTATAAATCTGTATTTCTTGGATGGGCGTTATATGATGACAAGGACAAATTGATCCCGACTTGGAAAGCGGAAGAGGTTGTAAAAAATCTGACCGCGGAAGATGGCGGAGAGGTCACATTATATGCGGTCTGGGATGACTGTCCGTGGATTAAGGCGACAGATCTATACTTTTCATTGGAACAGGCGCAGAACGGATCTATCACAGAGTTGGAAATCCTAAATCATGCGACCGCAGAAGACAGGGAGGATGGAAGTCCGATCTTACCGGGGATCAATCCGTCGGTAAATCGTCCAGATGTAAATACGTCCTTTACAATCCCGGAGTATCAGTCAGAGGCATATACATCCTTAACCGAGGATGCAGTAATCCCGGAGATCCTTTCGGTTACAGACAGTGTGGGAAGCACTTACCAGAAACAGATCATGGTGTATGTGGTAGATACGACACCGAAAGTCATAAAACCAGCCGGAACGGTGCGCTTTATCAGTGAAAAATACTATAATGCGGATTATGAGCACGGAGGACTGGCGGACAATTCGATTTGGAAAACGGATCCGGAATATCGTACAGCGCTGCAGAAGACGTTTGACAATCTGAAAAATGATACGCCGGAAGAAACTTATTATTTTTCACATGAAACCATCTTGGAAATGAAAGCGTTTATCAAAGAACACGGATTTTCAGATTGGAAAGAACCAGATGCACTGCAAAAGTTTTATGAGCAGTTTATGGAGCCGAACCGGGTACAATAAGAAAAGTAAATATATAGAGAAAAAGGAAGATGTCCCTTGATGTGGGATATCTTCCTTTTTTGATGAATTAAAGAGTACGCTTGGTATCTGTATTGTTTGGGATATATTCCAGAATATCGCCAGGCTGACAGTCTAGCAGCGAGCAAATGGTATTGATATTTTCCCATGATACTAATTCATTTTGTCTAAGTTTCTGTAATGTAGCTTGTCCTAATAGTTTTTCTTGGCGGATTTTATAAGAGGAAAAGCCAGCTTTTTTTAAAATGTCAATGATGTTTGTTTTGTATTGAATCATGTTGATCCCTCCTTTGATATAGTATACATCATATATGCACTTGAAACAAGTGTTTTATATGCACTATATATAAGTGCACAATATATATAAAATATGCACTTGAAATTTGTGCACAATATCAATAGACATGCACCCATAATAAGTGTATACTTATATCATAAAGAAAAGGAAAACAAAGAACGGAGGAAAAGAAAAATGCATGTTGGAGTAAATGTATATGGAAAAAAATGTGTTTATGATTTACCGGACGAATTTGAAAACAAAACATGGGAAGAACTTAATAGTTTGATTTGTGGTTATCATTTTAGTGATAGCACACGAGAGGAATTACAAGGACAACCTAAAATGTTAGGGCTTGTCGGTCCGATGTTTAACGGATATGGAACACTTGCAAGCACAGGAGAAAAAGTCGCAATTATCCGCTATGAAGAACAACGCGAATATTATTAAGCCGAAACGCTCCGATCTGGAGCGTCAGCCGTGGAATGGTCTCCCGGCTCTGATGATGGCAGACCGGAAAGGGACAATATGAAAATTGAAAAAGGAATGAGATTTCGAGGAAATGTAAATGGCGTGTGTTTCGAGGTTTTGGAAGCAAATGAAAAGATCGTTAAATATGCAGTAATTTTGAAAGGATCGCGTGTATCTGAAAAGGTGCACATATTCGGAAGAAAAGCATTTGAACATTGTGATATATCATTAATTTAATAATTCAAAACCGCCCGCGTGGCGGTTTGGTCTCTGGGTCTGACGGTAGAAGATGAAAGGAAAGGATAATCTGATCATGAAAACATATAAAGATTTTGAAAAAAAGTATATAGGTAGTAGTGATATTGCTGTGTTGACGTTGGTAGGCAGTAATGAAAATGAAGAAATAAATGCAAAGTTGTTGCATTTCGGGGAAGATGGAGATTATGCAGCTTATATTGTAACCGGAGCCGATGTCGAGATCGGAAAACATTATAAAAAAGTTTTGACCTTTAATAAGTGGTTGAAGATATACGATGACGATGAAATGATCCTTCAAATAAATGCAAAAGAGATACGCATTTATAGAGCTGGGGAACTTGGTTGTATTATTCAAATAATTTAACCAAAATTACAAAGAGAGGAGTGCAGGGCTGTGAAAACGGTAAATCTGGAAATTGTGTTGAGTGATGAAGAAGAAAAACTTTTAGAGCATTACCTGAAAGAGAAGCGGAAAGAAGAAAAAGCGCGGAATAAGAACCGTATAAAGCAAGTGTATACATATCAGAAAATGACAATGGAAAGTGTGCTGATACGGATTTTATACAGTACATTAGCTGCAATGGTATCACAAAGAAGTGTGGATTTTATAAAGGGCGTGCTTAGATGTTTTTATGATGTAGAAGAAACTATCTGAGTGTTAGTGAAATATTGTCAATCAGACGAAAGGAGAAAAAAAACAGTGAGAATTTTAAGTGTAATGATTGCGTTGTTTATTTTATTTGTGAGTTCGGTTGCATTGCTACTCATATCCGTGTTCCTTGTGGGTGTTGACATGTTTTTTCGAAACTGTAACCGGAGAAAACAGAACAGATAGAGCATAGAGCAGAGATGATATTTTATTGTGCCATGGGTTTGATTTTATTTTTGTATTGCCTATCGGTAGGATAAATAAGATCAGACTACATAGCCGAAGGGGTGGAGTTGTGGACAGGCTGTGTGGTTATGGAGTGGTTGGCAACGAGTGGGTAAAGGGTGGGAAGAGAGTGGAAAAGATTTTCCATACTCTTTCCACGCTTTATCCATGCGCTGTCAACAACGGAATGCAGACTGTCCATAAATCCACGCCTTGAAAAGAAAAGTAGGGGGTAAGCAAGGAATACCGAACGGACAGAAAAGGGCGGCAGCACGCGCGGACGAAGTGTAAGCAGCGGAAGCTGCCGCCCTTCTGGGCGATTGCCGGTGGCGTAAGCCACCGGCTTACCCCCTGCTTGTAACACGGGGGTAGGAATGCGACAGGAAACCATAGTCCAAGAGGTCAGAAATGCCGGAAACCAAGGAAAAAGGGTTAAAAAGTAGGGGGAAAAACGACTTGCACTTTTGTCTTAAAAGTACAAGTTTTTAAAATCACTATGAAATACAACATGGCAGTGTATATGCAAGATCCATTTATTTTGCGGCATATGTTGTTATAGGAATTATTTATACGCTACGAAAAGAAAAATACAAAAAGAAAGGGGAAAACGCTATGACACCAGAGGGAGAATATGCAAATCTGTTGTTTCATCTGTCAGGGGATTTGCTGGAATGGTGCAGAGTGTTCTTAAAAGGTGGAAAGAGCCCGACATGGACGGATGGGAAAGAGTTAAATTATATCCGAAAAAAAATAATCAGGCAGATAGCAGAATTGGAAGAAAAAGGATTTGATGTGAAAAGTCTGGTTCCGCTTCCTCCGGAAATGAACGAAAGTTACATGAAAGATTGTGAGGAAATAAAAACAAAAGCAGAAAAAATGCTGCTGTGTTTACAAGCGGATGAAAATTATAAATACATATTGGAACATCAAAATTTTCTTGGAAATATCCAGCGTGCAGGTATGAAATATTCGATTGAAGATGTGATTGCTCCAGTTGTTAAGTTGGAAGTTGCATTTAAAACAGCAGATTATGCAGCTATGCGAAGATATACGCCGGATGAGGAATGTGTAACGGATTATCTTTTAAAATTTAAGCTATGCAGAAATGAGATGGAAGATGAAATAGAAGATATGCTTCCATTTTAGATTAAAAATATTTGGTGGGGGTTCACTGTCAGTTTAAACAGAGAACAGGAATTGCAGGATGCAATGGGAAGAAAAAATGTAGCAGAGGAAAGAATGGAGGTGGATGTTGTGTGAAAGAATGGAATGAAACAGAGATGGACTTCCTTGGATTACAGGCGGTAGTTCCTGATCTGAAAGAAACATTTGGAGAGCTTTTGTATGCCGGAGCCGGAGAGAGTGTGTCATGGTTTATTGATGGAGAAAGAATGGAGGGCAGATTTTATAGCCTGATCTCCTCCGTGCTTCGTGGTCAAAATGTGGAGGTGCTTTTGCTAGGGGAGAGTAAAGTAAAAGAAATTGTTTTTGGGATGCCGATCCGGTTGGTTAATCCAATTATCAGGGCGCAAAATCACAAAACAGAAAGTGGCGGTTGCTGTAGACTTCTGTTGATGGCAGAAGATATAAAACCGCTTGTGTAACGAAAAAAAATCAGATTGAGAGGAAAAGAACATGAAATTAAATTTTGTAGTGCCGGATATGGCGAAAACATTTGGAACATTAACATTTGCAGGGGTAGGAGATACAGTTTCCCAGAGAGCCGGAAATGGAAGAAGGGTAGTGTCACAGACGTTTAACCTTTATTCCAGTGTACAGCGTGCAGATAATATCGAGGTCACTGTTCCTGGAAAAGTAGGGACAAAGGTATTTGAATTTGACAGTAAAATTCAGCTGATTAATCCAAGAATCACAGTGACTGGGTATGCGATTAACAGTAAAGGATTTGTCAATTATCATTTGATCGCAGATGATATCGTAGCCGCAGAGGAAAGTAAATAAAAACGTAGCATATTTAGGAGGAATAAAACATGAGATTAGCAGAAGGATTATTTATTGATGAGAAGTTGACATTTGGAGATTTAAAATTTTCGGCATTACGTCGTGAGAATATGGTGGAAGATGAGGAAGGAAATCCGACCGCAGAGGTTAAATCCCGTACTTATGATTTGAAATCAAGAACACAGGGAATGATGATCCAGGTAACAATTCCGGTAGTAACGGAGGATGGGGAGATTGTAGATAAGAAAGAATTTGATTACGATGCTCCTGTGAAGCTTGTTAATCCGACTATCTTAGCACTTGCATCAGCAGATTTCCGGGGAGCAACCGTTGAATGGTATTTGAAAGCAGATGATCTGGTTAAAAAAGATGAAAAAACAGACATGAAAACATCATCTGACACGACTGCCGGTACAGTAAATAACGCAAGTAATGCTGGGAATCCGGATGCAAAAAATCAGAATAACAAAAAATGATGTTGGGAGATTGTAGAGGATGTCGCTTAAATTGTTTTGTAAAGGAAAGCGTATCGGAAGATGGGATGACAGACTGATTTTAAGGTCTGTCATTTTTTCTTTTATAGTGCCGACTGCAGTGACTATTGTTTTTTGTTTTTGGAAATATGGGATGGATGAAATACGAAAAGCGAACTGGCTGCTTGTGGGGATTATAGTATTTTGTGTGGGAATTACGTTTAGTTTATGGTGTGTTTGCAGGGATGATCTATATAATCGCCAGAGCCTGGCAAGACTGCTTTTAGAAAATGGCTGGTATGAAACAGAACCTCTTCATTATGGTAAAAAGGGTGGAAGAATACGGATCACGTATTTCCCGGCAATCTATTACAAGCGAAAAGGGTGTTATCTTCATGTCATGGTAAAAGTGACTATGGGGAAATATCAGAAACAGTTATTGAGCCTGGAGGAAAAACTGGAGTCAGGGCTGGACTGTGAGTTAATTAAGAAAGATACCAGGGGGGTATGGCTGCACTATGAATTTTTGACAAACGTTGAAAAAAACAGGCTGCCCTTGAAACAGATTGAAGTAAAAGAAGGAAGTATTCCTTTGATGAAGCATATTTCATGGAATTATGATCTGATGCCTCATATGCTTGTGTCCGGGGGAACTGGTTCCGGAAAGACCTGTTACCTTTTGATCCTGATTGAACGTCTCCTTTGTACGGATGCAGAACTTTATATTATAGATCCGAAACATGTTGATTTAAGTTATCTATCGCAGATCATGCCAGAGGTATGGTCTGAAACAAAGGATATTTTAAATTGTATTGAACGTTTTTACGATCAGATGGAGTTGCGCTATGAGGAGATGAATCATCATCCTGATTATAAAATGGGGATGAATTATGCTGCACTTCACATGCCAGCACATTTTCTGATATTTGATGAGTATGTTGCATTTATGGAAATGCTGGAGAAGAAAGAACGTGAATATGTTGTAAGCCTGATAAAAAAAATCGTATTGAAAGGAAGACAGGCAGGCTTTTTTCTTGTACTGGCATGTCAGCGACCGGATGCTAAGTATCTAGGAGATGGTATCAGAGATCAGTTCGGCTTCCGCCTTGCACTTGGCAATATGTCGGACAGCGGCTACACAATGATGTTTGGAAATATTGATAAAGTATATCGGAAAAAAGAAGTCCAGGGGCGTGGATATGTGAATACAGGTGGAGATGTAGTAACAGAATTTTATGCACCTTATATTGAAAAGGATCATGATTTTTATGGAGAGATAGAACTACTTTATCAAAAAAGACAATCTGTTGCGACGTCGCAATTTGAACAGGAAGAGGTTCAAATAGATATAGTAGAAACGGAAACAGAAAATTCGGAGTCAGAACCGGGCATTGAAGAGACAGAGCAACAGGTTGAGGATGCAGAACAGGAGCAGACATGTTAGAGATATTGAAAGCTGCGGGCAATGAAGTACTGGAACAGTTTATTGCAGAAGAAAAAGAATGTTCCTTAGCAGAAAGAATGAAAAAGCTGCGAGATCAGCGTATTGCTTTTGGTGTAAAACAGAGCGTATTGGCAGAGGCAGTGGGAATAGATGTTACTTACTTGTCAAAGTTGGAAGCTGGAAAAAAGCAGCCAAGTGAAAGACTCCTGATGCAGTTAGAGGAAATATTAGGATTTTTTAACCCGGAAAAAGAAATGGAAATCCTGTTTGATTATGTCCGTATCCGTTTCCCAACGATTGTTGAGAAATATGTAATTGAGACAATTATGTGTATCAAAACAGAATACATGATAGAAGAGTCTCATGCGTTCTATGGTTACAGCAGTCAATACGTGTTGGGCGATATTGTAGTGATGGTATCTGCAGATCATGAAAAAGGAACGCTTCTGGAATTAAAAGGAAAGGGATGTCGTCAGTTTGAGGCATATTTACAGGCACAAAAAAGAAGCTGGTATGATTTCTTTCGGACAGTGAAAGCGGCAGGGGGAGTAATAAAACGGCTCGATATTGCAATCAATGATCGTGCGGGAGTGCTTGATATTCCGGAACTTGCACAAAAATGCCGTAGGGAAGAATGTATCACACTGTTTCATAGTTTTAAAGATTATAAGAGCGGCGAACTGATACGGCATGATGAGGAGGACAGACAGGTAATGGGAAATACGCTTTATCTGGGATCACTTCGGAGTGAAATCTATTTTTGCATTTATGAAAAAGATTATGAGCAATATGTAAAAAATGGAATCGCGCTGGAAAAAGCAGATGTTAAGAATCGATTTGAGATCCGATTAAAAGATACTCGGGCAGAGATTGCAATGGAGGATCTGCTTGTATATGAGGATGTTTCCCGGACAGCGTTTTCTATTATTAATCATTATGTCCGTTTTGTAGATATGGACCAGGCGGAACGTCGTAGAGACTGGAGGTTAAATCAGAGATGGGCGTGGTTTATTGGTGGAGAAACCAGATCAATCAAATTGACGGTAAAACCGGAACCGTATACGTTGGAACGGACTATGACATGGCTTTGTAGACAAGTGGCACCCTCGCTTAAAATGGTGCGTGAATTGGATAGTCTGCGTGGAACAAATGACGTCGAGGAAATGATCGAAACTGCAAAATTGAGTCAGCAGCATAAAAAGATACTTGCACAGCAAATGGTTGATCCTAAGGAGATGGTAGAGCATTAAAAGAATAGATGTAAGTACCTGGATAAGGGCACCAGATATGTAGATAGGGAAAAGGTATAAGAGAATAAAAACTGTAAGGATGGAAAGGAGAAAAAAATGAATTTTGGACAGAACTTATTCGATTGGTTGATTGGAAATTTGCAGCCAATTGTAATAATTGCGGTAATTGTTGGCGTTATTGTGTGTTGTGCAAAGCGCGAATTTACAAAACTGATTGCAGTTGTAGCGGTAGGAGTGATTGCAATCGGATTTACATTTAATTCGTCTGGAACGAAAAATGTGCTTTTGAATTTGTATAACCAGGTAATCGTCAATAATGCTGGAGGTGGTAGTGAAGAATCCTCTGACAATGGGAAATAATTTGAATACGAAAATGACTGAAATGGTACGGATGAAATATCTGTACCATTTTTTGGGAGGGAGGACGTATGAGACGGATAAAAAATTTTAGTTCCATCTGGAATGTGGAGCGCGTGCAGTACTCGATAGGAGATTTTGTATTGCCGGTGCCATTGACGTTTACGCAGATCGCATGGCTGGTTGGTTCCGGGGTATTTGTAGTGATGTTTAAGAATACATTTCTTTTTGCATGGACAGACAATATTTTAATTAAATATGTTGCACTTCCGGTTGGGATAACGTGGTTTATGTCCAAGAAAACATTTGATGGGAAGAAACCATATAGTTTTTTGAAATCTGTATTCGGCTATCTATTCCGGCATAAAAGAACATATGCAGGAAAAAAAGTTTTTTATCGGAAACAACGGATAAATGAATATATAACGGTTGTAAAGGGGGAGATATATGTTTCCTATTAAATATATTGAGAATAATTTGGTATTGAACAATGATGGCGAATATTTTGCTTATTATGAGCTGATACCATATAATTACGCATTTCTGACACCGGAACAGAAAGAACAGATACATGAAAGTTTTAAGCAGGTTGTGGCTTCGAATCGGGAAGGGAGATTGCATGCACTGTGTATTGCAACAGAATCTTCTGTCCGGGAACGTCAGGAGAAAAGTAAAAAACATGTGAGGGGAGATTTAAAAGAACTTGCATTTAAGATGATCGATGAACAAACGGAACTTTTGATCGATTCCATGTATGGAAAGGAAAACGAGATGAATTACCGTTATTTTTTAGGCTTAAAATTGCTGGAAGGGGAACAGGAATTTAGTTTTAAAGGACTTATGGATAATACCATAATGACGGTTTCTGATTTTATCGGAGAGGTTAATCATAACTTAATGGGGGATTTTCTGACGATCAGCAATAAGGAAATGCTGCGTTATGCAAATATGGAGAAAATGTTGTATAAGCGGTTGGGAAAGAAATTTACATTCAGGCGACTGGAGAAAAGAGACTTTGGATATATTGTTGAACATATCTATGGTCAGCAGAAAACACCTTATTATGATTATGAATATGATTTCCCGGTAGAGTACCAGGGCGAGAAAATACTGGTAAAAAAATACGATATTATCCGACTTACCAGATGCCTGTTAGAAGAACATCAGCGTTACGTTAAACTGATCCGGGAAGAGGGAGAAAGTTATGCTGCATATTTAACCATCAATGTTGTAACAGGAGATTTGGAGTTCCCCTCTTCGGAGATTTTTTATTATCAGCAAGCAGCATTTGATTTCCCGGTTGATACATCCATGAACCTGGAAATTATTGCAAATAAAAAAGCACTTGGTGTTGTGAGAAATAAAAAGAAAGAATTGAAAGATCTTGATGAACACGCGTATACATCAGGAAATGAGACAGAAAACAGTGTGACGGATGCATTGGATGACGTTGGGGTGTTGGAACAGGATTTAGGACAGACAAAAGAACCAATGTATAAATTAAGCTATGCGATCCGGGTATCAGCCCAGACAAGGGAAGAATTAGAAGAACGGGTAATAACAGTCCGGGATTATTATGAAAATGAGTTTAATATTAAGCTGGTACGTCCGTTTGGGGATATGTTAGGGCTGCAACAGGAATTTATCCCATCAAGCAAGCGGTATATGAATGATTATGTTCAATATGTAAAAGCAGATTTTATGGCGGCGTTGGGATTTGGTGCAGCACGTATATTGGGCGAGGAAGAGGGATTTTTTATTGGATATGATATTCATACAGGAAAAAATGTTTATATAGATCCATCACTGCCTTGTCAGGGTGTTTCCGGCAGTGTTACCAATGCCCTTGCAATGTCATTTACCGGATCGCTTGGCGGCGGCAAATCAATGTCCAATAATATATTGTTGTACTGGTCGGTATTGTTTGGAGCAAGGGCATTGATCCTCGATCCTAAATCGGAACGTGGAAACTGGAAGGATGATCTGCCGGAACTTGCGGATTATATCAATATCGTAAATCTTACCAGTGAGGATCGAAATAAGGGGATGTTAGACCCTTATGTTATCATGCAGAATAAAAAGGATGCAGACAGTCTGGCAATGGATATTTTATCGTATCTGACAGGGGTTTCAATTAAAGATGGAAAGAGGTTTCCGCTGCTTCGTCGGGCTGTCAAAAATGTAACTGAAAAAGAAGTGAGCGGCTTGCTTTTAGTTATTGATGAATTAAGGGAGATGCGGGAAGAAGAAGCTAAGATCCTTGCAGAACATATTGATAGTTTTACAGACTATGATTTTGCAAAACTGCTTTTTTCCGATGGAAAAGAAAAACATACCATTAATCTGGAAAAACAGATAAATATCATTCAGGTGCAGGATTTAGTGCTGCCAGATGCGGAAACAGCGCAGGAACAGTATACCAGTATGGAAATGCTCTCGGTTGCAATGATGATCGTTATTAGTACGTTTGCCCTCGATTTTATTCATTCGGACAGAAGTGTTTTTAAAAAGGTTGATATTGATGAGGCTTGGACTTTCCTGCAGGTGGCGCAGGGAAAAGCGTTGTCAAATAAATTAGTACGTGCTGGTCGTTCTATGCAGGCAGGTGTAGATTTTGTAACACAGAATGCAGATGATGTCGGGGATGAAAAGATGAAAAACAACATTGGTATGAAATTTGCATTTCGATCGACAGATCTGGCAGAACAAAAGAAGATCCTTCGGTTTTATGGTCTTGATCCAGAATCAGAGGAGAACCAAAAAGTTCTTGGAAATCTGGAAAATGGACAATGCTTGTTTCAGGATTTGTATGGTCACGTAGGTATTTTAAAGATAGAGTGTCTATTCCCTCATATATTTAAGGCATTTGATACCAGACCACCTCGTGAGGAAGATCTTCCGGATGCGGTAGGGGCAGGAGGTGTTTTATTTTGAAAAAGTGGAAAAGGATAGTATCTTCTGCAGGTGTACTGATCTTTCTTTTTGTGCTATTTTTTAGTGCTGCCATGCCGACACAGGAAGTCAATGCCGCAGGATTTGTTGATGATACGGTAAATACAGCTAATCTTTATTCCAGGTATCCGATTGCAAATTATCAGTTGGATTATTACATGGACACAACATGGGATTTTTTACCGTGGAATTTGATGGATGGAATCGTAAATGGTGTATACCGTTCTTTTCATGTGCTTATGAATGGAGCATGGAGTATTAATCTGTTTGCCAGTACGGCAACCGGATATATAGTTCAGGAAGCGTATGAACTGGATTTTATCAGCGCAATGGCAGATAACATAGGAAAGAATATACAGACAATCGCTGGGTTAAGTGAAAAGGGGATCGCGGCAACGGGATTTTATCCGGGATTTTTACCGTGGATCATACTGGCAGTTGGAGGATATGTAGCATATGTAGGACTTGTGAAAAGAGAATTTAGTAAGGCGATGGGTGCTTTGCTTAATATGTTGGTTATTTTTTTAGTGACATCATCTTTTATCGTATTTGCTCCGGAATATATCACTAATGTAAATGAATTATCCAGTGATATTAGTAATATGGCTTTGGATATGGGAACAAGTCTTTTGATCGTTCAGGATGATGAAGATGGAAAGGCAACATCATCCACGAATCAGATACGAAACAATTTATTTGCGCTGCAGGTATATAAGCCATGGTTGTATTTACAGTATGGAACCACGGACGAGGAGGCAATCGGGAAAGAAAGAATAGAAAGCCTGCTATCTGTTAATCCGGTTGCTAATTTTGGAAAAGATCGTATCCTGGCTGCAAAAGAGGAGATAGAGACATATAAAAATACAAATATGACAGGAGTGGGGGCGATTGCCAGATTCGGACCACTTTTTACTATGGGTATATTAAACCTTGTAATCAGTTTTTTTATATGTGCAATGGCAGGATTGATGCTGTTATCACAGATCATGTTTATTATATTTTCAATGATCCTGCCAGTCAGTTTTATTATTTCCATGTTTCCTGGTAATAATGCGCTTGCAAAAAAAGCAGTCGAGAAGGTGTTTAATCTGATAATGATGCGTGCAGGACTAACATTAATTGTGACAGTAGCACTTTCATTATCTGCAATGCTTTATGGTCTGTCATCCAGTTATCCACTTGTAATGACCGCTTTCCTGCAGATAGTGGTATATGTTGGAATATGGTTGAAACTGACGGAAATATTGGAAATGATGAGTTTGAGAGGAAATGGAAATGAAAGACGGAATGGAAGCCTTATGCGGAGTTTAACCAGATATTTGGTTATGCGAAAACTGTTAGGCGGACATAGAGGAATGAGACGTGTTTCTACTGCTCAACAACCATCCTATCAAAACAACAGGAGTCCGGGTGGTGGAAGTGCAACAAAAGAACCTGTGGCAGACAGGAGTGAGCGATCACAAAATGAAGATACGATTCATGTAAAACATGGTTTCCAGGGAATGGAAAGTATGTCTGCCGGAGATAAATCTGCAAATACAAAAAATGGTATGGCAGGAAAAAGAGCAGAATATCCGGTTTATGGAGATATCGTAGATTGGAAGGAAAACGTCGGAGATTTAAAAGAATTTGAAGCAGAACAGCAGAAATGGTCGAATATCCGAAAAGGTGCTGCAGAAAGAAGGGCGTTTGTGAATCAGGGAGCAGTGCATACCAGAAAGGGCGATAATTTAAGATATTATGTAGATACAGAAGGGTTGAGTAGAGATGTTGCAAAATCGGCAGCTACGGTTGGTGCAGATGGCAGACAGCTAGAGAATTATAGAGAGAAGCGGGGGGTACGCCGGGCTGCACGTCGGAATCGTATTTACAGAGATACGGCAGGACGGATAAGAACATATTCAAACGTTGGAGTTGGAGGAGAAGAAAACATGATAAAGACGGAAATGGAGAAGACGCAGAAAAAGATCGGAATTGGAATGGTGGGAGAACGAAAAATGATTGCGCAAAATGAGGGAATCGCGAACTATACAATACCTGCCATTGAAACCGATCGACAGAAAACAAAACAATATCAGGTAAAAAGAGGACCGCAGCTTGCATCAGGAAGCAGAAAAGATGTAGATGTAACTCCAAAGACAGAAAAAGGACAGCCACTTAATATAGGAAGAGAAAAAAATATCCAAGGTTACAGAGAAAAGAAAGTGTCTGTATCTCAAAAAGACAGAGATTTTAAACAGATCAGAGAGAATAAAGGACAAGATCATTTGAAAAAATCAGAAAAAACGGATAAGAGGAAAGAATAATCATGTAAGAACGCTAGGAGAAAAAGCATGCGCATAAAACGGATATTGATAATAGTTAGTGTAGTGTTTCCATCTATTATATTTCTTTTTTGCGGTATATTTTTGATCTCATATTTACAGGAGGAAGAAGAGGATCCGCGCTATCAACCGGGGCAGGGAATATCTCAAACGGTTATGCAATATACGGAAGAATTTTCACATCGAATAGAAGAGTACCATCTGGAAGGATATGAAATCTATCTGTATGCAATAATGATGGTTGAAACAGGCGGTGTAGGGAATGATCCTATGCAGTCATTAGGAGATGTAAAGGAAGAAGATAAAACACCTGCACTTTCCATTAAAACGGCTTGTGCATATTTTGCCAGACTATTAGAAGAGGCGCAAGCCAGTAACTGTGATATCTGGACTGTGATACAAGCATATAACTATGGGATTGGGTACATAGATTATGTTTCAGAGCATGGAGGAAAACATACTTATGTTTTGGCAAAGGATTTTGCTGCAAAAAAATCTGGGGGAAAACAGGTAAAATACAGTAATCCGATCGCAATTAATAAAAATGGTGGATGGCGTTATGAGTACGGAAACATGTTTTATGTGTATCTTGTAAAACAATATTTACCGTCTGAACCGATGTCGGAAGATACGGCAAATACGATATTGCAAGAAGCCTATAAATATGAAGGTTATAAGTATGTTTGGGGAGGAAGTACACCGCAGACATCATTTGACTGTTCTGGATTGGTACAGTGGTGTTATGGCGTTGCAGGGATCACATTACCAAGGACAGCGCAGGAACAGTATAATGCGACAGATCATATTGATCTATCGGCTGCTGAACCCGGAGATCTTATTTTTTTCACAAAAACATATGAGTCGCCAAACTTAATAACACATGTGGGGATTTATGTCGGTAATGGAAAGATGTTTCACGCTGGAAACCCGATTGGATTTGCAAATTTGAATGATAGGTACTACCGAGAGCATTTTGTATGTGCGGCACGTGTAAAACAACAGGAGGAAGTGGAGGATTAACATGGCAGGAAAAGAAGAAACATTGAGGGAAAAAACAAAAGAACTGTGCAGGAAAGTAAGGGAAAAGGTTATGACTGTCAGTAATAAAATTAGAAAAAAGGGGGACGGAGCAGCAAAGAAGAATAAACAGTCATCTCTTCCGGTAATAAAAGCCGGTCCAAGAAGAAAATGGATTATAGCATTTTGGATATTGCTTGCAATCAGCATAGTGCTTGGTATTTATAACAATTTTACCGCTGTTGATACAGAAACGGTTATTGAAAAAGAAATTGTAGAGGAAAAACTGAAAGATACCAATGCACTGGAAAGTTTTGTAACAGCATTTGCAAAGCTGTATCATTCCTGGAGTAATTCCCAAGATGGGATTGCGGAGAGACAGCAGGAAATAGGGGCATATATTACAGAAGAATTGGCACGGATAAATAAGGGAAACATAACAACGGATTGCCCGACTACTGCACAGGTAAAAGAGGTACATATCTGGGTACTAGAAGAAACCAAAGAAAATGAATACCGAATCTGCTATTCGGTTGTGCAAGAGATAACGGAAAATGGAGAAGTGAGAGAAGAAGAAAATGCATATGAGACATGTGTTCATTTAGATCAGAGTGGAAATATGATCGTAATCCGGAATCCTACTGCATGTGCACTGCCGAAAAAATCATCGTATGAACCTATTACCAGAGAAACGGATGGAAGCATAGGAAGTATAGAGAGAAAAGAAATAGATGAATTTTTAAATACATTTTTTTCGCTCTACCCGCAGGCAGATGATAATGCCCTTGTATACTATATAAAGGATAAAGCTCTGTCTGCGATAAAGAAAGATTACATATATTCAGGTCTGGAAAATGCAGTATATTACATGGATGGCAATGAGGTAAAAGCAGATGTCTATGTAAGATATCTGGATCAGGATGCCAAAATAACACAGATCTTCCAGTACACGCTTGTACTGGAAAAAGGGGAGAACTGGAGAATTGTAAGGGTAGAGTAAAATGGTGTATATTGTATTGCGGTGGGTTTACGAAAGGTATTGGCTATGCTATAGTGAAATGGGGGTGTGATATACATGCAAAGTGTTGACAGTTGGAAGAAAAAATGTTTTACAAAGTTTTTATACTCAGAAAAGAGAAAGCGAAAACTGGAGAACTTTGAAACTGAATTAAAAACATTTCGCGATATGGAAGAGGATGAATTGTTTTTTGAGTATATGGAAGTAAAAACAGAGTATGAACATAAGAAAAATGTTTTGACTTTGTTTGTGATTTCAGTAGCATTTGCGATATTGATGAGCAGCTGGAGCAAATTTGGTTCATTTGTGCAGTTGGCATTGAAGTATGTTGCAGAAAGCGAAGAAACTGCAATAGTGGGAGTATGTATTGTAATTTTAGCCACAGTATTGATTTTTATTACAGTTACAATTTTGTTCCTGCTTTCGGTATTATCAAAAGATATAAAGGAATTAAGAAGGAAGCATATGATAATAGAGAGGGTAATAAAGGAACAGAGTACAGTAGAAGAGAAATGTTAATATGCTAAGATAAGGGAAAGTATAGAGATGGATTGGATACATTATTATGGAAGAATATTATGGTACAAAGTGGTATATGCAATTTTTGTTGTTATTTATTTGGTTCGTTTAGACCGTTTTAATAAGGAATTGAATGAACAAAATTTTGGTTCTGCCATTGCATTACTTCAATGCAGATAATATTGTATATTAATAATCCTATATTGCAAGCAATATTAGTAGTTCTTGGCGCAGGTGCATCGTGTATAGCTGTACTTACTAATTAGAAAGAGGCTCTTTTTCCGGGATAATACCGGGAGAAGGGCTTTTTATAATATATGACAAGCATAAAAAATAAAAACCACATATGACTATTTTTGTGTTATGATAAGATTAGAAAATTTGTCGAAATGCAAAGGGAGTGGTGGAGTGTCTGAAACAAAGAAATTTAGACAACTGACGAGAACGGATCGAATAAAAATGGAAGCATTATTAAATGCTGGGCATAGGGTGGTGGAGATTGCGGATCAGCTTCAAGTGCACCGGAGCACAATTTACAATGAGCTAAAAAGAGGTCAATATGAACACCTAAATACAGATTATACAGTGGAAATGCGTTATAGTTCAGATATTGCACAGAAAAGATGTGAGGAAAATTTAAAAATAAGGGGAACCCAGCTTAAAATTGGAAATGATATTGCCTTGGCGAATTATATAGAAGAGAAGATAGTTGAAGAAGATTATAGCCCGGCTGCTGTGCTTGGAGAGTTAAAAGCGCAACATAAAGAGACAGAATTTTCTGTAACAATATGTGTGACAACTTTATATAGCTATATAGATAAGGGAATTTTTTTGAGATTGACCAATAAGGATCTTCCGGTAAAACGGAATGAAAAACGTGAATATAAAAAAATAAGAAGGCAGCCGAAACGTCCGTGCGCAGGAACAAGCATAGAAAAACGTCCTGAGATAGTGAACCAACGAGAAGAGTTTGGACATTGGGAGATGGACAGTGTATTAGGAAAGCGTGGAAGATCAAAAAATACGCTACTGGTGCTGACGGAACGGAAAACCCGAAATGAGATTATATTTAAGCTGCCAGATCATTCCGCGGAAGCAGTGGTAACGGCATTAGATCGGTTAGAAAGAAAATGGGGAGAATTATTTCCGACTGTTTTTAAAACAATAACAGTAGATAACGGAAGTGAATTTGCACTTTGTGAAAAAATGCAACAGTCGATACTTAGAGATGGTATTAGAACAAAACTTTATTATTGTCATCCATATAGCAGTTGGGAAAGAGGATCAAATGAGGTAACCAATAAAATGGTGCGTAGGAAGATCCCAAAAAGTTCTAATTTTGATAATAAAACAGAGGAAGAGATTATAGAAATAGAACGATGGATAAATAATTATCCAAGACGTATCTTAGGATATCATACCGCGGCAGAAATGTTTGAGATAGAAATAGCGAATCTGGCGTAGGAATGTTGAAACTAAGACTAAACACAAGAAACTGGCAGGAATGGCAGTCTTATTTGTGTACCATAAAACTGTGTGGCGAGGAAGAGATTAAGGGCGAAATGGAAATGAAACTAGGAAAATAAAACAGTGTACTGTGCAAAACTGACAAAAACAGGAGTGAGAAATTAGTAAAAGTGATAAACTCTAAAAAATGTCGAAAAAAAGGTTGAAATTTTTAAAAATGAAAAAATATTAAAAAAGTTGTTGACAATAGAAAGAGTTGATGCTAGAATAACTCTTGCGCTGGTTAAGAGCGTGAAACACGGAGAGGTATCGAAGTGGTCATAACGAGGCGGTCTTGAAAACCGTTTGTCCGCAAGGGCGCGTGGGTTCGAATCCCACCCTCTCCGCTTGAAGATTTTCAATAGAAAGTTTTCGATGATACGGCAGAACACCACTGATTGCATTCAGACGGTACTGCCAGTTTTAATTTATAGCGATAGATTTACAACCACTGGTTGTGAATATAATTCGGAGAAGTACCCAAGCTGGCCGAAGGGACACCCCTGGAAAGGGTGCAGGTCGTTAATAGCGGCGCGAGGGTTCAAATCCCTCCTTCTCCGCTGCTTGAAAAATAATTTAAAAAAAGGTATTGACAAACACCTTAAAACGAGTTAGAATAATCAAGCTGATTGCGAGAGAAACAAAGGCAATCAAAAAAGAACTTTGATAATTAAATAGTGAAATAACCTTGAAAGATTCAATGAATTTCAGGGTGCTGTAATAACAGCACACGAACGTTTCTTTAAAAGAAACAACCTTAAAACAGTAGATACGCTCAATTACATTGAGCGGGATAAATCGGAGATTTATCCGATTTATTTGCCAGTTTAAAAACTGGACAGGACATCGAAAGATGACAAACTTTAACATGAGAGTTTGATCCTGGCTCAGGATGAACGCTGGCGGCGTGCTTAACA
>ERZ791905.348-NODE-348-length-50962-cov-10.301884_pt1 | contig 50962 bp, 29 predicted proteins | sample MGYA00510147_ERZ791905 | MGnify/ENA primary metagenome ERZ791905 (study PRJEB30046, sample SAMN00792084) | human gut metagenome | study: EMG produced TPA metagenomics assembly of the A metagenome-wide association study of gut microbiota in type 2...
AGTGGCCCTTGCGTGCGTGCGAGCCGGCCCAGCCGAACGCCCCAATGCGCAGCCCTTTTGCGGGTGCCACCCATACGCCGCCTATTATATCCTTGCGGTTGTCTACATCTTTGGTGTTAATGCCCTGCCCGTTGAACACACCAACCTGATAGTGCAACAGCTTCCGTCCGTTGCCGCATGGCAGAAAATCGCCCTGCAGCTGTATGCCGATGTCGCGCCCGTTGCTTGCCTGTTCGCCCGTGCGGTCGTTGAATCCCGACAGCCGCTGCACGTTTTGCGAGTAGCCCATGAACCCTTGGTCTACAGGATGCATGGGGTTTTCAAACGTGAAAGGACGCTTAAACTGGCCTATTTTGATTCGCGCGAAGTCGTATCGTTGCCATTCCACAAACAAATCCACGATGCGCGGACTCTCGCCCAGAGTTGACGTGTTGCCGTTTATTTGCCCCTGTACTTTGTATTCAAACTCACCCAACAGATGGCCTCCCACCGAGACGCGGGCCATTCGGATGTTGAAGGTATTGCTGTTGTTTTCCTGAAAATTGGCTTGGTACTGTCCAATGATATATCCACTGAACTTTGGCTTGTCGGCTAAGGGCGTAACACTTTTGCCGGCATGCGCAACCAGCGAGGCCGAAGCAAGCACAGCAACGGCCCAAAAGGTCTTTTTCATAATAATGTATTATTTAGTGATATTGAAACATTCAATGCGCAGCATGCCCGCCCCGGTGCCGCTCAACGGCGCTTGAGCAGCACCACGTTCTCTACGTGCGGTGTATGCGGAAACATGTCTACCGGCTGCACGGCAGCCACCTTGTAGCTTGCGTCGAGCAACCCGAGGTCGCGTGCCTGTGTGGCAGGGTTGCAACTGACGTATACAATGCGGTCGGGGGCTGCATTGAGAATGGTGTTGACCACGTCCTGGTGCATTCCTGCGCGAGGCGGGTCGGTTATTATCACGTCGGGTTTGCCGTGGGCAGATATAAAGTCGTCGGTGAGAATGTCCTTCATGTCGCCAGCATAGAACAACGTGTTGGATATGCCGTTAAGCCCGGAGTTGACCTTGGCGTCCTCAATGGCTTCGGGCACATATTCTATTCCGATGACCTGGCGCGCACGCCCTGCAACGAAGTTGGCTATAGTTCCGGTGCCGGTATACAGGTCGTAGACCAGTTCGTTGCCCGTGAGCGAGGCAAAGTCGCGGGCCACGCAGTAAAGGTGGTAGGCCTGTTCGGTGTTGGTCTGGTAAAAGCTCTTGGGGCCAACCTTAAACCTCAGGTCTTCCATTTTCTCAATGATGTGGTCTTCGCCTTTATACACCATCACCTCCTGGTCGCCGATGGTGTCATTGCATTTCTGGTTGTTGACATATAAGAGCGACGTTATCTGCGGGAACGCGTCGCCGATGTGCTTGAGCAATGCCAGCGCGCGCTCTTCGTCACCCGGCTCATCGTAGTGGAACTGGACTATCACCATCCATTCGCCCGAGTTTGAGTTTCGGATGATGATGTCGCGCAGCAGTCCCTTCTGGGCGCGCAAGTCGAAAAACGACATGCCTGTGGCAAAGGCATAGTCGCGTATCTCATTCCTTATCTTGTTGTGGGTGTCGTCCATCAGCCAGCACTTCTCGATGGGCAGTATTTTGTCGAACGCCCCGGTGATGTGGAAGCCAATGCCGTTCATGTTGTCATACTTGAATCCAGATTCAATCTGCTCTTTGGTCAGCCAGCGCTTGTTGGAACAGCCAAACTCAAGTTTGTTGCGATACTCCGATGTCTGGGCCGAGCCGAGGATGGGGCGGAACTCGGGCAGTTCAACCTTCCCAATCCTCGACAACTGGTCGAAAACCTGCTTCTGCTTGAACCGCAACTGCTCCTCGTAAGGCAGGTTTTGCCACTTGCATCCGCCACATACGCCGAAATGCTCGCACATGGGCTTTGCGCGCAACTGACTGTATTCCACAAACCGAGCCACCTCTGCTTCGCAGTAATTGTGTTTCTTTTTCTTTATCTGGAGGTCAACAATGTCGCCCGGAACGGTGAAAGGCACGAAAACGACAAGGTCGTTGACGCGGGCCATCGACTTGCCTTCGGCTGCCACATCGGTGATGGTGACATTTTCAAGTATTGGGAATGGTTTTTTCTTTCTGCTCATCTCAATTTATGTTTTGGCGTGCAAAGTTACAAATTCTGGGCCACATTTGCACCCTGTGCCGGGCAAAAAAGCAAAATATTTATGCCCCCATGCGCCGCAGCCACTGGGTTTTCCACCCGCTGGCCGGCCGGTGGCACCGGGGTGCAGTGTACGTATATTTCCGTATTGATGCCTCTGCGGGTAATCGGACTGTAAATCAGCGCCTTGCCATTTGGGCCGTATTGCAGCCCGAAACGGGCCGAATTGTCGCTTAAAACGGCCCGTTTCTCACTTCAAAATGGGCCATATTGGTCCAACGGCCCGGCAGAAGGAGGCCATGGAGCCGTTGGCGACAGTATGTTGTAAGGATAATTTTCACTGGCTGATGCCAAGCCATACCCGCGGGAAAAACGCTCACGCATGGCGAAAATGTTGAAATGTAAACTCCACACATCAATTTTTTCTTGCATTTTCTTGCTACATAATGATAAATCATTTATATTTGCAAAACGAATTACAAATTGTAAAATGTCAATCATAAACAAAACTAACTTATGAATGAAAAAAGAGTTTATACCTTCGGCAACGGTAAAGCTGAGGGTAGGGCAGATATGAGGAATCTGCTTGGAGGTAAGGGAGCAAACCTGGCCGAAATGAACCTCATCGGCGTACCTGTACCTCCCGGATTTACAATCACTACCGATGTGTGCAATGAATATTTTGAGAAAGGTAAGGACGATGTAGTGGCTTTGCTCAAAGACGATGTAGCCAAGGCCGTCAGCCATATCGAAAACCTCATGAACAGCAAGTTTGGCGACGTGGACAACCCGCTTCTCGTCAGCGTGCGCTCTGGCGCCCGGGCATCCATGCCGGGCATGATGGACACCATCCTTAACCTCGGTCTCAACGATGACGTTGTTGAAGGATTGGCCAAGAAGACCGGCAACGAGCGTTTCGCTTACGACAGCTACCGCCGCTTTGTGCAAATGTATGGCGACGTTGTGCTTGGCATGAAGCCGGTAAACAAGGAAGACATCGACCCGTTTGAGGCTATTATACAAAAGGTGAAGGCCCAGCGCGGCATTACGCTTGACAACGAGATGAATGTTGATGAGCTCAAGCAGCTTGTCAAGCTGTTCAAGACTGCCATAAAGGAGCAGACGGGCAAGGATTTCCCGACAGACCCGATGGAGCAGCTCTGGGGCGCCATCTGTGCAGTGTTCGACTCTTGGATGAATGAGCGCGCCATTCTTTATCGCAAGATGGAGGGTATACCTGCAGAGTGGGGTACGGCTGTTACTGTCATGGCCATGGTGTTCGGAAACATGGGCAACACCTCTGCAACCGGCGTTTGTTTCAGCCGCGATGCCGCCACTGGCGAGAACATATTCAACGGCGAGTATCTGGTCAACGCACAGGGTGAGGACGTTGTGGCAGGAATACGCACTCCGCAGCAGATTACCAAGGAGGGCTCACGTCGCTGGGCTACGCAGCAGGGCATCGATGAGTCGGTCAGGGCAAGCAAGTATCCGTCGATGGAAGAGGCCATGCCCGAGATTTTTGCACAGCTCAACGCTCTCCAGGACAAATTGGAGAAGCATTACCATGACATGCAGGACATGGAGTTCACCGTGCAGGAAGGCAAGCTGTGGTTCTTGCAGACCCGAAACGGCAAGCGCACCGGTACGGCCATGGTGAAGATTGCCATGGACTTGCTGCGCGAGGGCGAGATTGACGAGAAAACTGCATTGTTGCGTTGCGAGCCCAACAAGCTCGACGAGCTGCTCCACCCGGTGTTCGACAAGGAGGCTCAGAAGAAGGCTCGCGTGCTTACCCGCGGACTGCCTGCATCGCCGGGTGCTGCCTGCGGACAGATTGTATTCTTTGCCGACGATGCTGAAGAATGGCATGCCAACGGTCACCAGGTGGTGATGGTAAGAATCGAGACAAGCCCCGAAGACTTGGCAGGAATGTCGGCCGCCGAAGGCATCCTTACGGCACGTGGCGGCATGACGTCACATGCTGCAGTGGTGGCGCGCGGCATGGGCAAGTGCTGTGTGTCGGGTGCAGGTGCTATCAATGTTGATTACAAGGCGCGCACGGTAGAGATTGACGGCGTGGTATTGAAAGAAGGCGACTATCTTTCACTCAACGGCTCAACCGGCGAGGTATACTATGGCGAGGTGAAGACAAAGCCCGCAGAGGTTACCGGCGACTTTGCTGCACTGATGGAACTGTGCAACAAATACACCAAGCTGGTTGTACGCACCAACGCCGATACACCCCACGACGCTGAGGTGGCACGCAACTTCGGAGCTGTCGGCATAGGTCTCTGCCGTACGGAACACATGTTCTTTGAGAACGAGAAGATCAAGGCCATGCGTGAAATGATTTTGGCAGATACAGTGGAAGGCCGTGAAAAGGCTCTTGAGAAACTGTTGCCATATCAGAAGCAGGATTTCTACGGCATACTGAAGGCAATGGACGGATATCCTGTAAACATACGTCTGCTTGATCCTCCTCTCCATGAGTTTGTGCCCCACGACCTTGCCGGACAGGAGGCCATGGCCAAAGAGATGGGCGTTTCCGTACAGGAAATCCAGCATCGAGTAAACAGTCTGAGCGAGCACAACCCGATGCTCGGCCACCGCGGATGCCGCCTTGGAAACACATATCCCGAGATTACGGCAATGCAGACTAAGGCAATACTTGGTGCCGCCATACAGTTGAAGAAGGAAGGCCACGACCCGCATCCTGAAATCATGGTGCCGCTGATTGGAATTGTCAATGAGTTCGATGCACAGGAGAAGGTGATACGCGATACAGCCAAGGCTCTGTTCAAGGAAGAGGGAGTGGAGATTCCGTTCCGCGTCGGTACGATGATCGAGATACCTCGTGCGGCACTGACCGCCGACAACATTGCAAAAAAGGCCGAATACTTCAGCTTTGGAACAAACGACCTCACGCAGATGACATTCGGTTACAGCCGCGACGACATTGCAAGCTTCTTGCCCGTCTACCTCGATAAGAAGATTCTTAATGTCGATCCGTTCCAGGTGCTCGACCAGAATGGCGTTGGACAGCTTATCAAGATGGCTGTCGACAAGGGCCGCAACACTCGTCCCAACCTCACATGCGGTATTTGCGGCGAGCATGGCGGTGAGCCTTCATCTGTCAAGTTCTGCCACAAGGTAGGCTTGAATTATGTTAGCTGCTCACCATTCCGCGTGCCCATAGCACGCTTGGCAGCGGCGCAGGCTGCTGCGGAAGATACGCTCTAAGTAACTAATTATCAGTAAAATAGGCGGCAATCAGTTGTATATCAACCCATTGCCGCCTATTGCTTTTTACAACAGTACGTGCATTTCTGCACGGAAAATGAGCAGAATGAGCGCAAATGTTGTACAAAAGTTGGACGGTTTTGACAACGCTGTTGTACGGATGTTGTACAAGCAAATTCAGTTGGTTATCAAAGTTTGACGGATTTTAGTAACAAATAATTGGAACACAGATTATGGCAACATTGAAAGCAGTAGTGAGAACTATGAGAGCGGACGGTTTCTATCCCGTTTACATCAGAGTAACGCATCATCGTGCATCGACGTTTATCAAGACCGACAAGATGGTGACCCGTAAGGAGCTAACGAAGTCGAATGAGATTAAGGACCCGTTCGTGCTTCAGTTCTGCACACAGCGTATCTTGGAGTACAACGAGAAGCTGAACAAGGTGAACATCGAGAACTGGACGGCAAAGGAGGTGGCGGAGTTCCTGACCAAAGAAAGCGAGGACATCTGTTTCTCGGAATATGCACGAAAGCACATCGACCGCATGATTGACAAGGGCGAGCAGCGAAACGCAAGGAACTACGAGCTGGCCTTGCAGCACATGGAGCGTTTCGCCGGCACGACAAAGGTGATGTTCTCGCACCTGACATCGAACTTTGTCAACCGCTGGATTGAAAGCATGGAACAGACGCACCGAGCAAAGGAGATGTACCCTATCTGCATGAGGCAGGTGTTCAAGGCGGCTCAGGTGGAGATGAACGACTACGACAATGGAATTATCCGTATCAAGACCAATCCGTGGGTGAAAGTGAAGATACCCAAGGCTGACCGAGCGGAGAAGCTGGCCATCACGCCGGAGGCTTGCAGGGCGTTCTTCTCGTTCCCCTTGCCGGACAGCAAGATGAAATATCCGCTCATGGAGCTTGGGCGCGATGTGGCAATGATGGTGCTTTGCCTTGCCGGTATCAACACGGTGGACCTGTTTAACTTGCGCAAGGAGGACTACCACGGCGGCATAATCCATTACCAGCGTGCCAAGACAAAGAAATTCAGGGCGGACGGGGCGTACATGGAGATGCGCGTGCCGCCCATCCTGTTGCCGCTGTTCGAGAAGTACGCCAACAAGGACGCAGCCGACGACCACCTGTTTGTGTTCAGCCAAAGGCACACGACGAATGACAGTTTCTGCGCCAACGTGAACGGCGGCATAAGGCAGATATGCCGTGCTATGGGCATGACAAAGGACGAGGACTATTCGGCGTACACATTCAGGCACACGTGGGGAACGGTGGCGCAGAACGATTGCGGAGCTTCCATCAGTGAAGTGGCGTTTGCCATGAACCACAGCAGCGGCCACAAGGTGACGCGCGGCTACATCAAGTTAGACTTCACTCCGGCGTGGGTGCTGAACGAGAAAGTGGTTGACTTCATCTTCTTCACCGACAAACCGTCAGTGCGCGAGCGTCAGGAGGAAGAGCCGCACTTTCGCCTGTCGTTCCGTTACCAAATACACGGTGAGGCTTACTTTCAGGGAAAGAAGCTGGCGGAGTTTACCGATACCGGCTATAACAATGTGGACGAGGTTATCGCAAAGCTGGCCTCGGAGTTGCCAGATGACATACCAGCACGCTCAATGGTGATGTTCAAGATTGAGAACATGGACAAGGGGCAGACTATGGTGTACCAGCGGATGAAGGGAAAAGGATTTTAATCAAAACAATGAGATATGGAACTGAATAACGACTTATTGACATTGAAACGTGATTACGACAGTTGTCAGCTTCCACGATGGGATGACCCTATGACATTAAAGACGCTCGACAACATTGTTTCCTCCATCAAATTTGGACAATTGTCACTTGACGACTTTCTCCAGTTTGTGGAGGAACATCTTGGGCAAGGCGATTTTGCATGGGGATGCTTGCAATATGTCAAGAATAACATATAGGCCGTCAAGAACGTAAAGGGCGATTAAAGAGTATGTTATCTACACCTTTAACGGTCATCACCTCATTGACGTATGCGCGTTTCATTACCTCTCGCACACGCATGGCATCCTCACGGGTATGGAACAGCCAACCCTGATTGTAGAGTTTCCGACAACGTTCAAGGCTTAAACCGAACGGATAATTTCCAAGACGCTTAGGCTTCAGGTCTAAACAGCTCAGGTAATATAGATTTTCATATTCGGGCGGTATGTGTGATTCGGTGTTACGCTCCATTGTGATGTCATTTCAGTTCGACGTGGAGGAAGCCATGCGCAGTTTTCGTCAATGCCATGACTTCGGTAAAAGTGAGGTTGTCGCCTACTACGAGAATGAGCGGCGTTTCTGACGAGGCGGCGAGCTGTGCGAACATTGACAGTTCGGAGAAACGGAAGTCGTCGGACTTCAACGTGAGGCCGCCGATGCCGGAACGCAAAAGCGACGTGATGTTCTCAACTGATTCTTTCATGCGAATGTCTTTTTGCCCACAAAGATAGTCTTGCCGGCGGCAAACCGAGGTTTATCTTTTTACAACCTGCAAGGAACTTTCTTTGCAGGTTTTCTTTTGCCTGCCTGCACGTATGTGCGTACATGCCCACGCGCGTATGCGCATACGCACAATACACGCGCACGTGCGCACGCGCTGATGACGTAGATGGAGAATGAAATATATATACTTATATATTTCTTCTCTTTTCTTTGTTCCCCAAATTCCGAAGAAATACCTTTTTATTCGGAAGGAAAGCCTATTTCTTCGGAAGAAATAGCAATAACTTCGGAAGAAATGCCTTTTTTTTCGGAAGAAATAAACCGATTTTTTAGTGCGTTTTTCGGCCAAAAACACCCCTTTTTCACCCTGTTTTTTCGTTTATTCCGAATAAAAAGCCTTTTCTTCGGAAAGAATACGCATTTCTTCGGAAGAAATAAGGATAACTTCGGAAGAAAAGGTTATTTCTTCCGAAGAAATAGGCATAAATGGGAAAGAAATAGCGTTTTCTTGCCCGTGAAAAAGGCGATGCCCGAATGTACGGACACCGCCCCTGATTATGAACACAAATGAAAAAGAAATCCGTGTATGCTACCCCACAATCGTAATGTTCTTTCCCCCTTCCTGTGCGAGCAATTTAAGTTCGTTGTCGGTAAAGATACCGTTCCGGCATTCGACTGTCAGCATCGCATCCTTACGTGCCGCTTCTCTTGCCAATGTGCGCAGCTGGTTAAGTGAAAGGTTCTTTGCGCTTACCCACGCATTTGCTCCCTGCTGAAGAATTGTCATCACACTGTTGTATTCCATTGTTATGTGTATTAAGTGAATAATTATTATCTAAAAGTAGACGGAAGTAGATTATTCGTTCTCGCCTGACAGCTGGCGCAGCTTGTCCTCGATGGTGACGCGGGTCGTGATGGTCGCGTCCATGTCAACGGACTTGAGTTCGGGCATGTGGTATTTGAGCAGACGTATTTCTGCATTCACCCTGTCGGCTGGGTCGAGCAGCTTCAAGTCACGCTCGAAGTCGCTCACTCCCCCGTCGTTTCGGGGATTGGGCGAGAAATAGTCCATCGAGTGTGCCTTTATGATTTCGCGGCCCGGCTTTGGTTTGTTTGGCACGCCCTTTACTCTTCCTCCTGTTTTCTTTCCTTTCATATTACGTGCGTAAAAACTTAAACTTCAAGTGCAAAGATAACGGTTTAACTTCGCCACAAAATGATAAGTTTTTACAGATATGGGACTAATAGGCAGTGCAATAGGAGCCGTCGGCAGTATCTTCGGCGGAATATCCGCATCCAAGGCGATGAAGAAAGCAAAGAAGAACGTTCAGGAGCAGATACAGAAAAACCAAGACTGGTATGACCGTCGTTACAACGAGGACGCGACACAGCGTGCTGATGCGCAGCGCATCCTGACCATGACGGAAGAGAGCATAAAGAACAGAAACCGTCAGGCGGCAGGAACTCAGGCCGTGATGGGCGGCACGGACGAGAGTACGGCTGCGGCGAAAGCGGCAAACAATCAGGCATTGGCCGACGCCACAGCGCAGATTGCCGTGAACGGTGAGCAGAGAAAAGACCAGATAGAACAGCAATATCTGCAACGTGACGCGGACTTGCAGAACCAGTTACAACAGCTCGAAATGGGCAAAGCGCAATCCATATCGGGCGCGGTGCAGGGAGTAACCAACGCGGCAGCAAGTATGCCGTTCTAAACCATAATGCCTATGTCGACTACATTTAATAACATATTGGGCGGAGGTACAAGGCAGACAGCGCCACCGACAACCCCACCACCGGCAGCACCTGATGAGAACAGGCTGACAATCTCGGATGAGGAGAAAAAAGGTATTTCCCCATCACAAGCCGTTCAGCCTGCACCGGCACAACAGGAGGAGCCGCAGCAACCCAAGAGATTGAGCTATGAAGAGATGTTCAGGCAGCTCAATCCCTACAAGCCACCCACACAGGAAGAGCTGGAGAAAGAAAGGAAGAAGCAACGCAGGGAGCAGATATTCGCAGCCATTGGCGACGGAATTTCTGCCCTCTCCAACCTGTATTTTACCACGCAATACGCCCCAAATATGTATTCAGGGCGCAATACGGCTTCACAAAGGGTAAAAGACCGCTGGGACAAACTCGCAGCTGACCGAAACGCCAACATGACGGCATACATCAAAGGTCTGATGCGTGCCCGGCAAGCTGACGACGCCTATAACGACAATGAACGCCAGTGGGCACGCCAGTTGGGTCTTGACAAGATAAAGCAGCAACGCGACGCTGCGGCGGACGCACGCGCCGAGGCGGAAGAGGAAAGGAAGAAAGAACTTCACCCGTATGCAAGGAGAAAGGCCGAAGGTGATGCACAAAGAGCGGAGGCACAGGCAAAATACGCCGAAGAATATGAGCAGTCAAGGATTGGACGCAACAAGGCTGCGGCTGGAGCTTCCAATGCTGCCGCCGGTGCGTCGAGGGCACGCGCACGCTACTACGATAACGGAGGAAGTTCGGGAAACAGATACTACGGCCAGTTCAGAGGTAAATCGTACAAGACACAGGCGGACTATGAGAAAGCTGTGATGGACGCGGCAAAAGACAGCGGAGTGGCACTGTACGAGGAGGAAGTGTTGGAACGTAACTACAAGGGTGAGCCGAGAAAGACAAGGAGAGTGAAACGCTCCATTGCGGCCATCGCTGCGGAAGTTGACGCAAAAGACCGAGAATTTGACGTTGAGGATTACAAACGAGGCGGAGGCAATGACAGTCTTCCGCCGCTAAACTAAAAAAGACCATGCCAAATAAGATAACATACACCATTACCACATCGGACGGCAAGAGCCACCAAGTCAGCGAGGACAACATAAAGAAGTACGGTATGAAGTCATACGCCGATGCATACGAGGGCGCAACCATCCGTATGCGCGACAATGACGGTGCGGACTACGACATCCCGCTGGGCAACTATGACGACGCGACGCAAAAGGGGCTGCATCCCTTCAGGTTTGAGCATACACCCACGGATAACAGGAGGCAGGTGCAGCCGCAGGTAGGAAAAGGCCAAGATGCACCTGAAGACCGGCAAACGGCGAAGCCGTGGCAACCCACCATGCAGGAAAGACTGCGGATGAATGCCAGCCTCCACAACATCGGGCAATCAGCCCGGCGGACAATGGATGACTTCAACGAGCGTGTGGACAACCTGCAAGAGTACGGCAGGAGCTTTGCCGGAGGGCATACCGCCACGGGGGATTACCGCTACAACCCACAGACGAAGAAGATGCAACGTACCTACCTTACCCCTACCGGCGACCGCACTTTCAGCAAGACTGCGGCAGACACTGTTAGTCGTGAGTACCGCGATGCGGTGGACATGACCGTAGGCGGACAGATACGCAGGGCGCAGAACAGGTTGCAGGAACTGAAAGACAAGGCAGAGGCAAGGGTGCAGGAACTCCACGACAAATGGGAGCAGGACTACAAAAACAACAAAGCCCCACTTGCCGCAGTGCTTGCCGCCAACACCTACGTGCCGAGCATACAGAGCGACCAGGCGTACAGAGCGTTGCAAGCTGCAATCCGGCAGACAGAGGAACAAATAAAGACGCTCGGCGAGCAGCAAGACAGGGAAAACGGCGAAGATGTTGGCTTTTGGCGCGGTTTCGGACGTGTAGCCGGTGACGTGCGCACATGGGACTTTGGCATCGGCGACATGATGGATGCCATGACCATGATGAATGCGGCCAATCCGCAACATCCACAGACGGAGCAGGAGAAAGCAGCCAATCAGGACATGATGCGTGCCATACATGAGAACCAACAGACTGAAGCCATGTACGGAGGGAACGCCAGCTTTTGGAACAGGGCGGGCATGATGACAGGCTACATGCCGTCGTTCATGCTTGACTTCGTAATGACCGGAGGAGGTTTCGACGCTATCAACGTTGCAGGGAAAGCTACTACGAAACTTGCCACAAAGGCTCTTGGCAAGGAAGCCGTAGAACAAATGGCAAAGCAGGGCTTCAAAACATACATCAAGAACAACGGCCTGAAAGGATTTGCCCAGGAAACCGGCAACTGGACCATCAAAGCACTCGGCACGACGGCTGACGAACTTCTGATTCGTGCGCCGTTGATGACGAACACAGTACAAGGTATGGATACCGCATCTGACATAATACAACGTAAGTTGGGCGATGTGCAGGTGGACGAGAACGGTAATTATGACTTCACCAACGATAAGACTTGGGGCAGTGCCGTTTGGCAGGGCGAGGCTAACTCAATCGTCGAGAACTACTCCGAAATGTTCGGCACGCACCTTCCCGAAGTAGCCTCGGCAAAGAATTTGGGAAGACTTGCCAACGTGATAGGCGCAAAGCGGTTGAGCGGAGTACTTTCACGTGCCAATGCAGGTGCGTTGGGCAACATCACCGACGGCACACGTCGTATTTTTGAGAAAATGGGTGTGAGCGACTATTTGGGCGAGGTATCAGAGGAATACTACGGCCAGTTGTGGCGCACAATGCTCAACCTTGATGATGCTTACCAGCAGAACCCTGACGGCACACGCACCAACCTGTTTGCTACAGGGCAGTTCCACGGCGATATTTGGGGTGGAATGGCGTTGTCAATGGGCTTGATGGGTGCCGGAAAGACCACGATGAGCGCAGGCAATTACATATCCATGAAACATGACGTGAATAAAGCTGACGCGAGAGCGAGCGAACTACTTACGCCTGACGTATGGGAGCCGTTGAGAGCCACAATAGACATGGCCACGAATGACAATGTGGGCAGCGTGGCTGAAGTAATCGTAAACGACAAGGACATGACTGACGAAGAGAAAGCTGCCGTCCTTGACTACATGGAGCGGTCGCTTTATCTTCGTGGCGCAAACCTTGCAGAGCTGGTGAAGTCGCGTGGCGGAGAGCAGGACGAGCACATACAGCGCGCCAACGACAGCTATATGGACGGATACAATGCCCACAGCGATGAGGAAATGCAGGACGCTCGCAATATGTACGAGCTGCAACGTCAGAAAGCGGAACAGGCTTTAACGCCCGAAGAGCTTGACGGCATAGACAACGACCCGATAGGCGCACTGCACAACCTTGGTGACAATGAAGCCATAAATCAAACTGTCATAGACTACATCAACGCCAAGCAGGTGTATGACGGAATGTTGCAGCGTGTGCGCGATGACATAGACGGACGTATCGACCAAAGTAACACGATGATAGACAGCCGCACCAACCGTAAGACAGGCATGATACAGGGGGCGATGCTGAAAGTGCAGGACGACGAGGGCAACGACCGCCGCGTGTACGTGCTGGACGGAAACCTTGCTACCTACGAGGATGGCACAGGCATAGACGAAGAGAAGTCGGACGGAAGCATTATCATTCGTGATGCGGAGACCGGTGCCGTAGAAATGGTGTCGCCCGATGCCATGTTCAGCGTTGAGCAGCCTGTTGAGCCTGAAACGGAGAAGCAAACGGCAGCGGAAGCCATACGGCAGCAATTCGCACAGGAAGCCGCCAATCGCATTGACGGCGTTGTCCCATTCAATCCCGGCGACACCTACACGCTTACCGGAGAGGACGGACAACCTGTGCAAGTACAAATCGTGGCCAACCAAGACGGCCTTGTGGACAACGGCGACGGCACGGTGAACGTAAGTTCAGACGGCGGACAAACCGTCGTGCCTATGCGTAAAGAGGATGTTCAAGCGATGGTAGACGCGACAAACCGTGCCCGTGTGGAACAGGCAGAGATGCAACGCGAGGCAATGCGCACACAAGCACAACCCACACAGCAATCAGGATACAGACTGAATGATGAAGTGAGCCTTACTGACGAGAACGGAAACGAAGTCCGCGGAAGTATCACAGGCGACATTAACGAGGACGGACGGTATGAGGTTTACACGGAAAGCCCGATAAACGGGCGAAAAGTAAACCTGTTCACGGCAGAAGAGCTGAACCGCATGCAAGCCAATCCTGCGGAAAATTCTCAGCAAAACGGCGAAATTTCCACGGAAAACGGCGGAAATCCTGCGGAAAATTCCCCAACCTTGCAAGCTGGCGAAGAAACCTTGCAAGCCAGTATCGACGGGCAATCTGCCCTTGAGCGCATACCAAAAGACGAGCAAGGACAGCCTATTTACGAACAGTCAGACCCTGATACAGCTTGGGATGCGATTGTAGAGCAAACAGAGGGTGACGAGGCTATGGCACAGAATGTGGCAGACAGCATGGTGGCCGACAAAGAAGCAGAACTGAAAAAGGCAGAGAAAGCCAAACCCAAAGGAGAAACTACCATTGCCGAGAAGATTGCAGCCGAGCGCGAGCGGAAGAATGCCGTGGAACAGGCAAAGGCCAACCTTGCCACATGGCAGAGGATAGCGCAGACCTCGCAGCGCAGGAAACAAGCAGCCCTTGCCGAACAGTCGCGGCAAGCAGAGGAAGAAGCACGGTTGCGCCGCGAGCAGGAAGAAAGAGAACGTGCCGAGCGTGAGGAAGCCGAGCGCATACGTAGGGAAGCATTGAACGGCGTGCCTGACATCATAGACGACACACCACAGGATGCACGCGCAAGAGGTTACCGCAGGGTGAACGGTGAAAAGGTTGACCGCCAAGCACCATTGACCGCACACCAAGGCAAGGAGGTGCAGGTGAAGTTCGACGACAAGAACATCCCCACCGGTCACGTGGCGTTGATAGAAGCCGGACAGTTGCAGCCGAGCCACATCAACGGACGGAGAAACCCATTCCACTTCATAGACGAGGCACAGCCCAAGGAGCGCAACGACGAGGCCAGCGTAATGTCGGCACGCAGGATTGCCGCCAACATACGCCCGGAAGAAATCACTTCATCGGTAACGGCATATACCGGCGCACCCACCGTGAACACACGTGGTGAGGTGATACAGGGTAACAACCGGAGCGCTGCACTTCGCGAGATGTGGGCAGGACAGCCCGAACAGGCGGCTATCTACAAACAGTACCTGACGGAACACGCCGCATACTTCGGGCTGGCATCCGAAGATGTGGAAGCCATGCAGCAGCCTGTACTGGTGAATATGGTAGACGTGCCGGACGAGGAAGCAATCAGCCTTGGGCAGTTCGTTGCACAAGACACCGAGAGTGGCGGCACGGAGCGCATCAAGCCGAAAAACATCGTTCAGAAAATGGGCGATGATATGAAAGGCTTTGCCGGACGGTTGCTTGCCTCGCCCGATGAGGAAATGACATTCTCTGAATTGGTGGACCGCAACGGCATGGGCGTATTGAAGTGGATGCAGGCAAAGAATTACATCACCTCAACGCAGTACCGTAGCGCGTTCGACAGCAAAGGCAATCTTACCGGCGAGGCTAAGAATGACCTTAAAGGCATAATGTATCAGAGTATTTTCCAAAAAGGAAACACCCATTTGGAGGAAATGTTCGGCGCATTGCCTGCAAAGGCGCAGAAAGCGATACTGGCTACGGCGTACAGGGATTATGACAGCCCGAACACAGAACGGCTCAATACGGAGTTACAGAACTCTATTAGCGCATACTATGCCTTGTCGCAAATGCCCGACTTTGCAAATGCCAAGAACTACAAGGAGGCACGCAAGGCGGCGGAGGCGTGGAAAAGACAACTGTCTTTTGACGATGTTACCGGCGAAAGCTATCTTCCTTCAGAAAGATACAGTAACTTTGCGCTGTTGTTGGCCACAATGTACAAAGGGCAGACGCAAGTATTCATACAGAATACACTGAAAAACATCTTTGACCTTGTACAAGGCACGAAAGAGGCTACCCTTTTTGAAGAGCCTGACAACACGCCGCGCACACTGGTAGAGGCCGTGAACGAGACGATGAACGGCCTTAGTGACGAATTATTGTTAAACGAGAATTTTATATACAATGGACAACGGAGAAATAATGTATTGGCTGGCGGTAGTGCAGCAGGCCAACAAGGGAGACAAGGAAGCACACGAGATGATCCGTCAGGAGGACGAACTGAGGGCAGAACAGGGATTGCGGCCGATAATAGAGGAACTGAAGGCAGTGTCGGGCAGGAAGAAGTAGAGCGACGAGAAGCAGAATTGGCCTCTCGTGTGCAGGTAAATGACGATGACTGGCAAGAGGGAAACGGCGAAAGGCCGACCTATAAGCGGAGTATCATCATTGACGGTACACACACTGCCACGCAGATAGATGAGCCTGACGAGAACGGACATTATACCGGCTCCTATTTCGAGTTCGACAACAAACGGTTTGGCGACATTGCAGAGATAGTCAATTACATAGAAAACAGAGATACCCTCGCCTCGAAAATTGCACAAGCAGAGGCGGAAACCGACCAAAACCCAACAGAAGCACAGAAAGAAGCCGGGAACTACAAGAAAGGCCATGTGCGCATTGGTCAGTTTAACATTACGGTTGAAAACCCTAAAGGAAGCATACGTCGCGGCACGGATGCAAACGGCAATCCGTGGGAAACTACCATGCAGAACACCTACGGTTACATCCGTGGTACAGAGGGCGTGGACGGCGACCATATCGACGTGTTCCTAACCAACGACATAGACGGATGGAACGGACGCAGGGTGTATGTGGTGGACCAGTACAACGAGGACGGCACGTTTGACGAACACAAGGTAATGCTCGGCTTCAACGATGAGGACGACGCACGCAATGCTTATTTCTCCAATTACAGTAATGACTGGGCAGACAAGCGTAAGATTGTCATGACCTCCACGAACTTGGAGGACTTCGAGAAGTGGATAGACAGCAGTCACCGCAAGACCAAACCGTTTGCTGAATACAGTAGCGTACCTACGGAACAGTCGAAATCAATCAGTCCTGCGGACAGAATAGCCGAGATAGACGCTCAAATGGCCGACTTGAAGAAACAGGCGGATGAAGCACACGGACGCAGCGACCTCTTCAAGGAGGCACGTATTATCAGTGAAAGCAATGAACTGTATGCAGAACGCCGCCGACTGGTGCAGGAAATGCAACCGTCGGCTATTCAGACAGAAGATAAAAGTTCGTGGCAGACTCAACAACCAAGCGCGACCGATGACCGCTACACCATAGAACGCCGTTACCACAAAAAGAACGGCTCTTACATCCATGCCGTGAAGTTTACGGAACAAATGCCGCGTGAGCAGTTCCTATCGCTGAAGAAGCGCGTCAAGGACTTTGGCGGCTACTATTCGTCATACGGCAAAGGAGGCTTCATCTTCGAGACGGAAGAAGCCGGAAGAAAGTTTGCAGAGGCCGTTCTTGACCCCAGCGGCGAGAAATTGGACGATGCGCAGCCGCTATCTTTGGCCGATATGATGCAGAGCGACGAACCTGCGATGCGTCAGGTTGACGTTGAGGGATTGATGAGAGCCATATACCGTGACGGAGAAGCTAAGCTGAGCGACCACTTGATTGTAGGCCGTCCCGGTCTGACCGAAAAAGCAACGAGTAGGCAGTCAAATAGCACGACGCAGGAAACAGAACAACAGCCTACACAGGAAGAAAACCAATATGGTGCTTCCAACAAATTGGTTTCTCGTGAACGATATGAGGAGCTGAAGAAGCGGATGCGCCAAAAGTTGGGCGGACAGATGAACATGGGCATTGACCCTGAAATACTGGCCATCGGCACGGAAATGGCGGCATACCACATAGAAGCCGGTGCGCGTAAGTTTGCCGACTATGCACGGCACATGATATACGACCTCGGTGACGCGATACGCCCATACCTCAAATCATTCTATAACGGAGCGAGAGACCTGCCCGAAGTGCAGGAAGCCGGGTATGCAGAGGAAATGACACCCTACGACGAGGTGCGCACGTTCGACACAGCGAACTTTGATAAGTCGCAAGGCGATGCAATGGCCACGGCTGAAATGGTAGTAGCCGAACAAGAGGCACAGGCCGGAGCCGACACAGCCAAAGAACAACTCATAAACCAACGTAACAAACAAAGGAGACAAGAAGATGAACAAAGAACAGCAGATACGGAAGCTGTTGCAGGCCAGGCAGAGGCTGCTGCAAGCAAGGCAGAAAGCGACATCGAAGCTGCAACAGATGAGAAGCAAGTAAATGGAACGGTTGAAGAAATAGACCGCCAGCTCGACAAGGTGAACGAACAGCTTGCCTTGCTCGGTTATTACGAGGCCGACCAAGTGGAAGGCGACTTCAACGAAGCATACGGATATATGCGCAATGCAGAGAGGAAAGCCGTAAAGGATGCGAACAGTCTTGCCAACCGCCTTGTGAAAGACCTCGGCATTGACCCGAAAACCATCGTTGAATGTATTCATATTGTTGATGTGTTATTTTTCGTGTGCAAAATTATACTGTTTGGCTGTTTTTGCTTATACATAAAATACAGATTGATGCACCAATTTGGGCGAACAGCACTGCAAGCGAAGCGTTGCGAACCAATTTCACAGAATCTCCTACCTATTTTACAGAATGGGTTGCAAAACTGAATTGGCTTTGGGAATAATTCCGTACTTTTGAGCAGTAAAACGAAAAAGGTGAAAAAGCATGGGTGAAATATTAGACTTGCAGACAATCAACGACTATAATGAGTTTCTGGGACTGGAAACACTGAACCCCTTGGTGGGCATAGTCGATTTTTCCAAGGTGGAGGTTTTGAAGCACCGTTGCAAATGTTTCGGTTTCTATGCCATCTTCTTGAAAGAGAAAATACACGGTCCCATTTCTTACGGGCGCAATAAGTATGACTACCAGGAAGGAACTCTGGTGTTTATTGCCCCGGGACAAGTGGGAGGTATCGATGATGACGGAGAGACCCTGCACCCGCAAGGCTATGCGTTGCTGTTCCATCCTGACTTGATACGCGGTACGTTGTTTGCCCGCAAGATGAAGGAATACACCTTCTTTTCGTATGAAGTGAATGAGGCGTTGCACATGTCGGAGCGTGAGCGGCAGACAATCTTCAATTGTTTCGAAGAGATAGAGGAGGAGCTTCGCCACCCTATCGATAAGCACAGCCGCAGCATCATTATTTCCAACATAGAAGTTTTGCTTAACCATTGCCTTCGTTTCTACGACAGGCAATTTGCAACCCGTGAGGTTATCAATTCTGATGTCCTTACAAGGTTTGAAGCTTTGCTGAATGGTTATTTCGACTCCAGGAAGCCAATAGAGCTTGGATTGCCCTCTGTGGCCTGGTGCGCCGACCAGCTTCATTTCTCAGCCAACTACTTTGGCGACCTTGTTAAGAAGCAGACGGGAAAGTCGGCCATCGAATACATTCACCAGGCAATAATCAGCAAAGTGAAAGACCGGCTGTTGGGAACAAACAAAACTGTCAGCGAGATAGCTTATGAAGTTGGTTTTCAATATCCCCATCACTTGAGCCGTTTGTTCAAGAAGGTTGCCGGATGCACCCCTAATGAGTATCGAATGCAGTTGAGGTGATTGGCAGGCTTGTGGTGGTTAAGTAGACAAGCCTCAGCATTTGTGGTTTTGCATGAATCTGTAAAAGCCACATGCACGTTGCGAATATTCGGCTTGACAAGAGGCTTTACTCAACGCTCTTCTGCGTCAAACCGGTCAAGGTGGCAAAGGCTCTGCATACGCACGGTTTCCCTCGCCTAAGGAAATCGTGCGCTCTGCTTATCGTCAGGCACTTACTGCCGCGAACAACTTACGTTTGCCTTTTGTTCCTTTTATGTTTCTTTGTATTCTGTGCCGTGGCGGCGTGTGGCATATATGGCGCCGATGTCCTGTCGCGATGGTCGGCCTCTGGTTTGCACAATTATTGTTGTTTTTCTCGTTGTTGGATGCCTCGCTGTGCAATGTGGTGCATTCCTAACAAAGTCATGTAGGTGAGGCAATTCATAATTCACCTTGTTTATGGTGAGAACGGGGTGTGGTAAACAATCTGTAATTCGGTTACAATCCTCCGTAAATGCGTTATCCCATTTACGGAGGCAGTCTGTTATCTTTGCACCAAAATTACTTCACAAGCGATTATGAGTGGCAGCATAGATACTTTGCGCAGTTGTTCTAACTGCCGGGATGCGGATGGGTGGGCCATAAACCATTGTCTGAACTTCTATGCACGCAAGGTCGGAATCTGTGCGGAAGGAAATTTGAGTGACATTGCAACAATTTAATCAACGAGTAATATATGGAAACAAACAACAATTACGACATGTACATCCCAACACGTGTGATGTTTGGTAAAGGGATGTTGAACAAATTAGGTGATCAACCAATGCCGGGCAGACGTGCGCTGATAATTATCTCAAACGGAAAATCGACCCGTGCCAACGGTTACCTTGCCCGCACGGAAGAGCAATTGCACAGGGCGGGCGTGGAAACATTTGTTTTCGGCGGTGTCGCTCCCAATCCCTCTGTCGGTAATGTCAATGCAGGGGCAAAGGTGGCACGCGACAATGATTGTGACTTTCTCGTAGCGCTTGGTGGCGGAAGTGTCATGGACTGTGCCAAGGCCATTGCCGTGATGGCTACGAACGAAGGCGAACTGTGGGATTACGTGCCCATCGGTTCAGGAAAAGGACAGCCCATTGCCGTAAGGCCATTGCCAATCATAGCCATTACTACCACTGCGGGTACGGGGTCGGAGACCGACAGCTCGGGCGTTATCACAAAGGAAGATACGTTTGAAAAAGCTTTTGTGGGAGACGCGTCACTGTTCCCCGTTCTATCCATTGTCGATGCGGAATTGATGAAAAGCGTACCGGCCACATTCACTGCATATCAAGGTTTCGATGCTTTGTTCCACAGCACAGAGGGATATATAGCCAAAGGTGCCAACCTGATGAGCGACATGTATGCCCTCGAGGCCATCCGTAACATTGCCGAATATTTGCCCCGTGCCATTAATGACGGAAATGATATTGAGGCCCGTACGCGCGTTGCTTTTGGCAATACATTGTCTGGCGGTGTGATGTGCCTGACGCTTATAACCAGTGAGCATGCATTGGAACATGCGCTTTCGGCCTATCATCCCAACCTGCCTCACGGCGCAGGACTGATAATGGTGAGCCGTGCCTATTACAAATACTTCATCGAACACCATGCATGCGATGACCGATTCATCCGCATGGCACAGGCAATGGGCATGACGGAAGCCACTAAGCCGGAAGACTTCCTTACTGCACTGACCCGACTGCAGGAGGCCTGTGGAGTAGCCGACTTGAAGATGTCGGATTATGGTATAGTTCCCGAAGAGTTTGAAACGTTGATGCGCAACACCCGCGAAGTGATGGGCGTCATGTTCACCAGTGACCGTGTCCAGATGTCTGACGCAGACATCGTGAATGTGTATGAGGAATCTTATAAGTAGTAAAAACAGACGGATGAGGAACAGCACAGTCCTCATCCCTTCTGTCTATTCTTCTCTGTATGATAATGCGTCGCAATGAAGGCATTTACAAAACGGATTATTGGACTCATTTAAACTTTTTGCGACTTCAGCCCGAGTAATGTTTTCGTGGCAGTTTCTTTGCCGGAAAGAAGAGCGTAGCGGGCTACATGACGAATGACGGGGAAGAAACAGGCCGAAAAGAACCTCGGAATGAGGCAAAAAAGACTTTTCGGAGAAAGTTTAAGTGGGTTCATTGGCTTCCTTGCCATGTAAAAATGGTGGAGCCGGAAAACAGAATCAAATATATAATATGAAAGTCAGGAAAGTCGTACAACTGTTGACTTGTATGTTGGTATCATTACCGATATTCGGACAATCAAATGAAAATGACAATAGTATGAAAACAAATTCAATCAGGCTGGCCATCAAAGGCGGCGAGACATTCACAGCCACTTTGGTGTATAATTCGTCAGCTGACGCTTTGATGGCGTTGCTGTCTAAAGGAGACGTAACCGTGGAAATGGAGGATTACGGTAACATGGAAAAAGTTGGGCCGCTTGGCACAAACCTCCCCCGCAATGACAGGCAGACAACAACAGGCCCCGGTGACATCATTCTTTACCAGGGAAGGTATCTGGTGATTTATTATTCCACCAATTCGTGGAACTTTACCCGGATTGGGCGGATAGACAATGCTGACGGCACACGGCTGAAATCAGCGTTGGGAAAAGGCAATGTGACGGTTACACTCTCATCGAATGATTAGCTGTGCCCACAGGTTTGAACAATCCGGAGCCGACGCTTTGAAAATTCGTCAATAGGCTGAATGTGTTTGGCAATGTAAACAATGTGGCAGTTGGCCTATGGCGTCACTTTGGTATGCGCGATATAAAGAAATGATGTTGATTGCCGTGTGGTGTATCATCTGCCATATACAGTAAACACGTTTGTTTTATCCGTAAATGGGATATGTGATTTTTCATGATATCCCTTTACTTTTGCAATAAGGAAACAACTTAAAATTATTATTGTTATGAAAAAGAGAATATTGGGCAAGCAGGGATTGGAGGTTTCGGCAGTAGGGCTTGGCTGCATGGGGTTTACGCAGAGCTATCCGCCATATCCCGACAGGAAGGAAGCCATAGCGACCTTGCGTGAAGCAGTGGATTTGGGTGTTGAGTTCTTTGATACGGCAGAGGTCTACAGCGCGTTCAAGAATGAAGAGTTGGTGGGCGAAGCACTGGAACCGGTACGCGACAAGGTGGTCATCGCCACAAAATTCGGCTACGACCTGGTGAACATGCCCGACCTCAATACATCGGCACGTCCCGTAAGCCTGTCGAGCAAGCCTGCCACCATCCGCAAGTCTGTAGAGGGCTCGCTCCGACGCCTCCGTACCGACCACATCGACCTGTATTATCAGCATCGGGTGGACCCCGACACTCCTATAGAGGAGGTGGCTGATACGGTTGCCTCGCTAATCAAAGAGGGCAAGGTGTTGCATTGGGGATTGTCGGAAGCGGCACCCGCCACGGTGCGACGCGCCCATGCCGTCTGTCCGCTAACGGCCGTGCAGAGCGAATACTCCCTTTGGTATCGCCAGGTGGAAAAGGAGCTGCTGCCCACGCTTGAGGAACTGGGCATAGGCTTCGTGCCGTTCAGTCCGCTGGGGAAAGCCATGCTGACAGGGCGCTTCGACCGCAATACAACGTTTGAAAAGACGGATTTCCGTTCCACCATCCCGCGTTTCCAGCCCGAGAACATGCAACACAATGTGGCTTTGGTGGAATATGTGGAGGAGCTGGCTCGCAAGAAGGAAACGACTCCCGCAAGTATTGCCATCGGATGGCTGCTGGCACAAAAGCCGTGGATAGTTCCTATCCCAGGCACTAAACGAATAGAACGCATCAAAGAGAATATAGGAGGGGCAGACGTTTGTTTTACTGCTGAGGAACTGGCCGATATACGTCGGCATCTTGACAGCATTGAAATCATTGGCGCACGATATCCCGCCGACCAGGAAGCGCTGACCAACAAATAGGCTTATGCGAATGAAGCGAATCATAATTGGGCTGACAGCCTTAATGTCAAGCATCATGGTTCATGCGCAGATGGCGGTAGATGTACATACGCACATCATACTGCCGGAATACAAGGAACTTCTGCGTAGGCATGGCGCAGAGCTTGAGGAAACGTTCCCGCTGCCCGAATGGGAGGCAGAAAACCATATTTCCTTCATGGACAGCGCGGGTATTGGTTGCGCCGTATTGACCATGCCTGCCCCGCAACCGTATTACGGCGATGGTGTGGAGAGTGCTGCCTGCATACGTCATGTTAACGAGGTGGCGGCGGAAACAAAGGAAAAGCACCCGGGGCGTTTCTTGTTCTGTGCTGCCCTTCCTTTGCCTGATGTGGATGCTGCCATACGTGAGGCCATCTATGCGCTTGACACCTTGCGTGCCGACGGCATCAAGCTGGCAACCAACAGCCGCGGGCAGTATCTGGGAGACCCGGAGCTTGACCCGTTGATGGAGGTGTTGAATGAACGCCATGCCGTAGTCATTGTCCATCCTCACCGGCCCACTCCATACCCGGAAAACATCATCCGCATCACACCACTTTCCATGTACGAGTATCCCGCGGAAACCACTCGTGCCATAGTGAATATGCTGTCGCGGAACGTTCTGGTGCGCTATCCGAACCTGAGGGTTGTTGTGCCGCATTGCGGTTCGTTCCTGCCGCTTGCCATCCCACGCATGAAATCAATTCTCCCGGCAATGGTTGGTAACGGGTATATGCAGCCTGTAGATTGGGAAGGAAACCTGTCGCGACTCTATTATGACCTTGCTGGCAATCCCACGGTTGAAGTCATCCGTGCCATGCTTACCGTCACTTCGCCGGAACATATCCTGTTCGGCTCCGATTATCCGTATCTGCCGGCTAATGTATTGCTAAGCAACTTGAGCAGACTTAAAGCAACCCTTGCTGCCGACAGAGAACTTTCACGATATGTGGAGATGTTTTTGTGGGGCAATGCTGCAAACTTGTTTAACACCAGTGAGGCATTGTCCAAAGATGATTCTACGGATTGATATGGCAATGGCCGCAAGAAACAATAAGGGAAGGCGAGGAAATGTCATTCCCTCTCGGCCGGATTGGGTTTGTTGCTCGCATTGTCTTTGCGGCTTTACCAACAATTGTCCGATCGTCGGACGTTCGTTATGACATTCCTAAAATGCATTCCGAACGCCCGCTCTTGTTGTCGTCTGATTGGCTGCCGACTTTGCTTTGCAGTAGTTCGAAGCGCCTTATACAAAGTCGGCAGTCATTCCGGACGACAATAGCCAGTATTTGTTTATTGGGCAAACATATTACCATTGGCTCACTGGTGGCGGTTGTCTATGCTATTCCCAACAACTCTATCTCAAATATGAGCGTGCTGCCACCGGGGATGCCAGGCTGTGAAAACTTGCCGTAGCCCATATCCGACGGGATATACACCTCCCATTTGTCGGCCACACACATATGCTGCATGGCTATGATCCACCCTTCGATGAGGTCACAAAGGCGTACGGCGAGTGGAGCACCGCCACGGCTGGAGTCAAACTGCTTGCCATCGATTGTGCGCCCCGTATAGTGAGCTGTCACAATGCTTCTTGGAGAGGGGTGAACGCCATCGTTCTTTCCTTCTGCCAATACTTTATAGTAGATTCCCTTTGGGAGCGCTTTCACTCCTTCCTCTTGTAACTTCTCTTCCAGCCAACGCTTGTTGGCTGCCGCGTATTCTCTTTTGTTTGCCATAGTCTTTGTTTATTGTTTCACTGTTTCTGCCCATCGGCGTATATTGTCTTTTGCCACGTCGGGGTTCATTGCCTCGTCCATGTCCATTCCTTCTGGCGTTATGCCTACCGCTTTTGTAAAGCCGGCAGCAAGCAGGCGTTCTTTGTCTTTTGCTTGCCCGGCAACAAGCCATACGGGTATTTTATGTTTCTTTGCCCTTTGCAGTATGCGTTCAGGTAGTTTGCCCATCAACGTCTGCCCATCGGCACGGCCCTCACCCGTGATGATGACGTCGGCGTCGGCAATGAGTCGGTCAAAGTCAATGATGTCGAGTAGGAGGTCGGCTCCCGACACGGCCTTTCCACCAAAATATTGCATGAAAGCATAGCCCAACCCGCCAGCAGCCCCTGCCCCTGGCGCGTTTGAACGGTCGAAGCCGAAGTGGCGGTATGAAAAACCGGCAAAGCGCTGCGCTCTCTCATCAAGCTTGGCAATTATTTCATTGTTTGCCCCTTTTTGTTTCGCAAAGACCTGCGCGGCCCCATTCTCACCGTAAAGCGGATTGCGGACATCGGAGGCAAGCGTGAATTTGCAATCCTTCAATGTGTGTTTAATAACCCGGTCTATCGTTTCTCCTTTTGCAAAGATATCGGTCATTGCCTTCAACATGCCTATGCCTACATCGCTTGTTCCGCTTCCACCAAGGCCGATGATGAAGTTTTGAGCGCCCTGCTTCACGGCATGTGCCACGAGTTCGCCCACGCCGTAGGTGGTTGCCACCATCGGGTTACGCTCTTCTTCCGTCATCAGTGTCAGTCCGCAAGCCCTTGAAGTCTCAATTATTGCAGTTCCGTCATTAGCTATGCCATATTGTGCCGTGATGGGTCGCATGAGCGGGTCGTGCACCTGTGCCTCCACGATATTGCCATGCATTGCCTCCGTGAATGCTTCGAGCATTCCTTCGCCACCATCCGACATTGTAATGGAAACCACTTCTGCACCATATTCATGCAGCGAGCGTGCCAAGGCTTCCTCAACCTCAGCAGACGACAGGCAGCCTTTGAATGAGTCTATTGCCAATATGTATTTCATGCTTTCCGCAATTTCAGTGAAATCTTATGTAAATATATACGGCTAAGACCACTTGCAGATTGATAATCAATGGCACACCGTACTTGAATTTATTGTGCATCGTCTTGTGGTGCCATGTTCTCATGCCGATAAAAGCGCCAATGCTGCCACCCAAAACCGCAAGCGTGAGCAGCGTGGACTCGGGGATGCGCCACTTGGAACGCCTTGCCTTCCACTTGTCAATGCCATATACAAAGAAGGTTGCGATGTTGATTGCAATGAGATATATTGTAAGTATGATATGAATTTCGTTCATGATGATAATGCAAAGTTACGGAATTGGCTTGACTTCACGAAATCTTATAACATTCATTATATATTAAGATGTATGATCTTGTTTTAACACATCATTCTATTCAGGCCCGATGTAACCCTCGCAAGCTCCATGCTGCATTGTGGGCGGTGTCATGGCAGGCGGCAAAAACAAAAAGAAAGGGAGGTGCATACTCATGGCATGCATCTCCCTGATTATGTTAAGCGTTAGCGTTTACGGTTCTACCAGTCGCTCCCTTCGTTGCCGGAGAGTCCGTTCGTTATGCACTCTTCAATCTTGTCCATCACCACATTTGAGTAAGCGTGAGCCATGACAAGGGCCTTGCATGAGGTTTTCTTGTGAGAATCTTTCTTTGTAAAGGGGAAACATTTGTCTATAGCCCAGTTCTCATCAGTTTGAGTCTGGCGGCTATTGCCGCCGCCCAGGGCACTCATCCATCCGCCACCGATGGTGCGTACAACCTTGTAGTAAGGTACGGTGTAGGTGACACGTACTCTTTCGTCTTTTATGTCACACTTGATTACAGGACTGATGCTGACGTTGTAGGCGCTGGTGCCTCCTGCATGCTGTGCGATGTCGGCAACATGGCCCTGTGCGATGATGGTGCCCAATGCCTTGTCGTTCAACTTTATGACCGCATTTGCGTCGTTGAAGGTCGCAGTAAACCAATAGTTAAGCAGTACATAAAGATTGTCTTTGGTCTTCCCCGGAGCCTCAATCACGTGTACATAAGTGATGGCGTTGTTCTTGTCGAGCGTCACTTGTGCACCAAGGTTGCTCGCCGCGTCCACCCACTTCTCGCCATACTTCTCTTTGGCATACTTTTCCAGTTCTTCAGCTCTCAGGAGTTGAGCGTTCACTGCAGTGCTTACCGACATGAGGGCAAGCAAAAGAAACAGAGTCTTCTTCATACTGATATCGTTTTAAGTTAATTAAATCAGGTTTCCAATTCATGGTGCAAAGGTTGTAATGATGCGTGCATCCTTTCTGCACTGCTTACCCTATATCTTTGTTTCCGTCGTGATAATTGCTGATGCCACAGATGGTTTGCGCCGGTTTGGCGGCGTGTCTGCTCTGTGACAGACGTGAAACATTCACCCTCACTTCATACTTATAAATTATGCAATGGATGAATATTTCCTACTGTTTATTCTTTAATGTGGATGCGTTTAGTTAAATTTGCAATCAAATCACTTGGATGATGATACGACGTCGAAGGAAATCAACCGCCTGAAGGTTGTGCCCGTTGATAGGGGATGAACCAGTAAACGGCATGCCGGGCAGTTACGCTGTAATGTTGCAACGGTATTTCATTTACCAGCCAACGACAAGCAGCCAAGCCTTGAAGCACTCCTTCGGATTTACAAGTTGCCGGGCTTGTGGTTCGGTACTTACTGGCATCAGATGCTGAAGCCTAAGAAACATATTAACCTGTGCAGTAACATCGCACGCGTGGTGCGTAGTTTTGCGCGCAAACAGTGAATGATAACAAATGACGAATGAGGTTGACATAAGTGAGAACGACCTGCTCCTGCGTCACGAAGAGGTGCTGGCGAAACTCCTATTAGACCATACCACCCATAAGAATATCTTTTGGGCCACCGACTCTTATGCCGACAGAGGGCCCGGCTACACGTTTTACGATGAGATAACCATCGAGCATATCACCGGTGAATGTGGTCTTGTCATCAGGCCTCGCGCCGTAAAGGAACGCGATGTGCAGACGCAGCGTTCCAAGGACATGGCCGAGGTGTTTACGCCGGCATGGATATGCAATGCCCAAAACAATCTTATCGACGAGGCGTGGTTTGGCCGCGGTGATGTTTTCAACACAGAGCACCCCGATTCTCACGACTGGACACCTACCGAGGGGAAGATTGACTTTCCTGAAGGGGCAAGGGGGAAAACGTGGGTTGACTATGTGCGCGAACAGCGGCTGGAGATAACGTGTGGCGAGGCACCTTACCTTGTCTCCCGGTATGACACCGTGACAGGCGAGCCCATCATAGACCTAAACCGCCGCATAGGCATGCTCGACCGAAAACTGCGCGTGGTGAGCGAGAACACGACGACAAGTGGCGACTGGCTTGAATGGGCAAAGGAGGCACTGAAGGCTACCTACGGTTTCGAATGGCAGGGCGACAACCTGTTGCTGGCACGCGAAGCTGTGTTCTACACGTTCTGCGACTATTACCGTGCAAAGTTCGGCAGGGAGGTGCCCGACCAGTCGCTGCCTGGCGTAGCTTATATCATCTCGTGGAACCTGTGGCAGATGGACGGTCTTCGTTACGTCATACCGGGTTCTTGCGACATGGTGTACGAGGGCGGGCTCTTCGGCGACCGGCAAAAGGTGGAGTGCCTGGCATGCAAGAAAGGCGAGCGCACAGGCCACATAGGCATACCCTGCCGTGTTAAGGACTGGCACTACACGGGAAAAGACAAAGAGAAACTCACGCCCCGTTTCTCATCGTTGATGAACAACACTGCGAAAAGATAGGAGGCATCGGCATGGCAGTATATACAACCATTGAGCCTGTAGAGGCTAAGACGCGGCTAAACCCGCCTGGTGGTCGCGGCATCGTGCTGCGACCCGAGCAGGAACAGGCCGTCTCGGTGGCTTTCAGGTATTTCAAGAAAGGGCTTAAGCACCCCAAGTTCCTATGGAATGCGAAGATGCGCTTTGGCAAGACGCTGTGCGCCCTCGAACTGGCGAGGCGCATGGGTGAGCTTGATGCAGGCCATCGTGTGCGTCGCACGCTCATCGTCACCCACCGCCCGGTGGTCAACAAGAGTTGGAAAGATGACTTTGAGAAAATCTTCGGCGGCCACGCCACCACTTATCGTTATGGCACAAAGAGCGAAGAGGGCGGCGAGGGCGACTTCTACGACCTTGAGACGTCGCTCGACAATCCCGATAACCACTACATCTTCTTTGCTTCAATGCAATACTTGCGCCGCTCGTCGCTTGTGGGTGGCGACAACGACGAGCAGCTGAAGAAGGACTTGCTGCAGACCGATTGGGACCTCGTGGTAATAGACGAGGCTCATGAGGGCACGCGCACCAACCTTGGGCAGGCCGTCATCGACATGCTGACGAAAGACGGGCGCATAAACACGCTCCACCTATCGGGCACGCCATTCAACCTATACGAAGACTTTGATGACGACCAGATATACACTTGGGACTACATCAAGGAGCAAACCGCAAAGAAGCTGTGGCCCAAGGAACACCCCAACGAGCCTGCTGCCAACAATCCTTACCGCGAACTGCCCGAGATGGAGATACGAACCTACGACCTTGGCAAGTTGGTCAAGTCGAGCTTGGGCGACGATGCCACGTTTCAGTTTAGGGAGTTCTTCCGTACCAAGCAGGGGTCCGACGTTCCCGCGGCAGACAAGGGACGCTTCGTTCATGAGGATGATGTAAGGCTGTTTCTCGACCTGCTGTGCAAGGACGACGAGCAGAGTCACTATCCGTTCTCAACCGACGAATACCGCGAGCAGTTCAACCACACGCTTTGGGTGGTGCCGGGCGTGAAGGAGGCCAAGGCTCTTGAGTGCCTGTTGAACGACCACGAGGTGTTTGGCGGTTTCGATGCAATAATCAATGTGGCAGGCGCCAACGACGACGACGAGACGCGTGAGGATGCCCTCGACAAGGTGCTCAAACGCATAGGCGACCAGCCCGAGCAGACTTACACCATCACCATATCCTGTGGCAGGCTCACCACTGGGGTTACAGTAAAGCCATGGACGGCTGTCTTCTATCTGAAAGGTTCTGAAAACACTTCGGCCGCCACCTACATGCAGACCATCTTCCGTGTGCAGAGTCCTTATTGCTATGAAGACGACGAGGGACAGATGCGCATGAAAACGAAATGCTACGTGTTTGACTTCGCCCCCGACCGTTCGCTTAAGATGGTGGCCGAGACGGCCAAGTTTGCCACGCTCACCCAGAAGCAAAAGAAATATGCCTCGGCCGCCACTACCCGCGAAAAGGACATAGAGAACATGGCTAACTTTCTGCGTCTCTGCCCCGTAATAGCCATGCAGGGCGGACAGATGGTCGAGTTTAAGGCCGACCGGCTCTTCGAGCAGTTGGAGCATGTGTATGTCGACCGCGTGGTTCGCAATGGCTTCAACGACAACAGCCTATACGACATACGGGCACTCATGGCGCTGGCTCCTGACGAGGTTGAAGAACTCGACTCGCTGGGCAAAGAGATTGGCAAGACCACAAACATGGACAAGCCCAAGCCGGTGAAGAACATAGACATATCAAGCAACAAGCTCACCGCCAAACAGCAGGCGGCTGCCGAGCGTGCCAAGAGGAAGAGGCGGGAAAACCAAGAGCTCACCGACGAGGAGAAGTCCGCCCTTGAGGCTGAAAAGGAACGCAAGGCTGAGGAGCGCAAGGAGCGCGACAACCGCATCTCCGTGCTTCGGGGCATCTCGCTGCGCATACCCCTTATGATGTTTGGGGCGGAGATAGACAATGAGGACGAGGGCATAACGCTCGACAACTTCACCCGTGTGGTTGACGACGACTCGTGGAAAGAGTTTATGCCGCGCGGTGTCGACAAAGCCGCATTCCGCAAGTTTAAGAAATGCTACAATGCCACCGTCTTCGTTGCTGCAGGCAAGCGTTACCGCAAGCTGGCGCGCCAGGCCGACAACATGCATGTGGACGAACGCGTGCGACGCATCAGCGCCATATTCTCTTATTTCCACAACCCCGACAAGGAGACTGTGCTCACACCGTGGCGCGTGGTCAACATGCACATGAGCGACTGCCTCGGGGGATATACGTTCTTCAACGAGAGCTTTACAGGGCCTTGCGAAAAGCAGGTGAAGGGCACCAATGGGCAGCTCTTCGACTGGGTGACAACCATGGAGCCTCGTTTTGTTGATCGTGGCGAAGTGACGCGCGAGGTGTTTGGCCGCAGTGACGCCAAGATACTGGAGATAAACTCAAAGACGGGTCTCTATCCGCTATATGTGGCATATTCGCTTTACCGACGCCGCTGCGCCGACTTTGTTGAGGCGGGCCTCATAGACAACCCAGACAACTACTCTGTCGATGAGGAGCAAGTAATATGGGACGATATCCTCGCCAACAACATCTATGTCATCTGCAATACGCCCATGGCGCGCCGTATCACACGCCGCACGCTACTCGGGTTCCGTATCCTAAGGAAGAAGAACGGAACGGAGCAAGTGAATATTAAATCAGAAAAATTAATCAGCCGTGCCATAGGCGACAGGGAGGCACTCGTCAGTGATATCCTCTCCGTTGGCTTCTGGCGGGGCGACAATAGAAATAACGATATGTTGAAATTCTCAGCGGTGGTGGGTAATCCGCCGTATCAAATAGAAGGAATAAGTACACGTAAATCACCCATCTACCATATATTTTATGAGCTTGCCTTTTCCTTGTCAGATAAGGTTACGCTTATTACGCCCGCTCGTTTCCTATACAAAGCAGGACAAACACCGGATGAGTGGATGGATAAAATATTAGAAGATCCACATTTTAAAGTAGTAAGATATTTCCCTAAATCAACAGAAGTATTCCCCTCTGTTGATATTAAGGGAGGTGTAGCCATAACCTATTATGATAGTTACAGAAACTTTGGAAAGATTGGTTTCTTCTCTGAGTTCAAGGAACTTGTATCAATTCTGGATAAAGTCAGAAAGAAACAAATAATGAACAGTTGTGCTATTATATCTTCAAGAGGTATGTATAAGTTTACAGAGAAATTGTTTAAGGATTTCCCTGAAGCTTCTTATGTTCAAGGAAATGGGAGTGGCTTGCAAGTTACTCCGAAGTCCTTAGAACAGATGCCATACGTATTCAAAGAAAGAGGTTGTGAAACTGATAGTTATAAAATCTTGGGTCGGATAGGTAATGAACGTGTTTATAGGTGGATTAAGAAGGAATATATACAAAGCAATGATTATTTTTCAAAATACAATGTGTTTGTTCCAGAAGCCAATGGAACAGGGTCTTTTGGGGAAGTATTGAGCACCCCAATCATCGGTATGCCAATGATTGGTCACACAGATACATTCATCAGTGTAGGCAAGTTTGATAATGTTGGTGAAGCACAAGCTTGTTTGAAGTATATAAAAACTAAGTTTGCTCGCACAATGCTTGGCACACTAAAAGCCACTCAGCACAATCCAAGAGATACTTGGTCTAATGTTCCCCTCCAAGACTTTACCCCTAATTCCGACATAGACTGGAGCAAGAGCATTGCCGAGATAGACCGTCAGCTCTACAATAAGTACGGTCTGACGGACGAGGAGACGGGCTTCATTGAACGAATGATTAAGCCCATGGAGTGAAATGGCCGTTTTGGGCTTGCGAAACGATAGCTTTTAAGCTGCAAAATGGCAGCTTTTGCAAGCTAAAACCATAGCTATTGTGAAGCGGGTGGGGTGGCGAGGTGATGAGAGTGCCCATGGTATTCCATTCACCGACATACAGATTGACAACGTTAAAATGACACACAAGACAGATGGCAGGCAAGACAACGCATGATAAGTTTATCGGATATCTTCAGAAAACGCTGAGGAAGCCGCTCTGGAAAAGCATCGAGCTCGCAGTGTTTGCCGAGACCGAGCTGCCCGGCTTTATACGTAGGCACTTCCGGCCAGACTTTGGCGAACTCTACGACAACACCGACCATAGGTTCTATGATAAAGTGATAGGAGAGATATTCGGCAACCAGGCCGCCACAAACGAAGACGCTCTGCACAACGACGCCTTTACGGAGGCTCTGTCGATTTATGCCAAGTTTCTCGATTCCAATGCGTTTAAGGGCCGCGAAAAGGTCAGGTTGACCGAACACGAGAAGGCCTTGAAAAAGGCAAAGGTAAAGAAGCCGTCCGGGCAATGTGCTGACGGGCCGCAGTCTGCTGAGCCCCGGCCCGACCCGCTGCAGCCTTTTGATGACGAACGCGAAGGGCAGACCGAAGGCCGCATACGCCAGGTCACCGTGACACGTCACGAGCGCAACCCGGCCTTGCGCCAACTGTGTCTGCAAAAGTATGGCTATGTGTGCCAAGTTTGCGGCATGGACTTTGAAGAGCGATACGGCGAGATAGGCCGCTGCTTTATCGAGGTTCACCACCTAAACCCCATTGCCAATACCGACGGCGAGCACGCCCTTGACCCCGAGAACGGACTGGTGCCGCTTTGCAGCAACTGCCATTCCATGATACATCGAGGTGGCACTGATGGGCAACCCATGGGGCTCGAGAAGCTGAAAGAAATATACCGGCAGCATCAAAAGAACAAGTAATGACACCTGAACTGCTAAAGATAACAGACCGTCTGGATGTGGCCCGGCCTTACGTTTGGCGGATGCGCCTCACGGCCGACGAGTTTGATGAACTGGAAGCATATCTCTACGCGCTCGATGCCAAGGAGAAGGCTGCTCCCGGCAGGGCCCTTTCGCGCCTGGTCATTGTCTACCTGACAGAGTGGTATCATCGTTGCTATTGCGGTGCCGAAAACGCACAGGCCAATGCCGTCCAGGATGTCGACCTGAAGAAAGTGTGGGAGGCATCGGGCATCAATGCCGACAAGTATGTATACACATCTGATGCCGGAAACCGCCTGTGGAAATATTCCATCTACGTGCTTGGCGGTTTGGGCGCGCGCCACGAGCTTAACCGTGGCGACAACGGCCGCTTTGTCAAGGCCCTGTGCCGTATGCTGCATGGCGAGAACTATACGCTGGAAAACCTGGATGACGCCGACCGGGCCGTGGCTTTCAGGCAGTCTATACAAAAGAAGCACAGTCTGTATGAATACCTGGCATGGATACTGAATGGCGGGGGCGAGAGTGGCGACGAAGCGACAGCACGCCTGGTGGCAGCCATCAGGAAAGCCAACGATGAGGTGTTGCGCTGCAAGTTTGCCTTAGAGTGGATTGTCACCAATTCGCCTTCATCACCGTACATGACCCGCTGGTTGCGCCTATGGTTGAAGCCAGAAGAGGTGGGAGGCGGGCTTCACCAGTACCTTCGCTACGACCGCTTGCGCCTGTGGGGTGTGGCCCACCCCGAGCAGATGCCAAGCATATACTTCGGTCTGCGGTGGAAAAACGGAGGGCACACCGTGAAGGAACTCGACAAGGGCAAATCGCTCTTGACCTATTCGAACACGGGCAACGACTTTGTGTTCTGGTCGGCCGAAGACAGATACGCCATCTGCAAAGACGTGCCTGCATGCGCTTTTACAAAAATAGAGATTGTGGCTTTCGATGGCTTAGGCAACGAATGGATTGCCCAGACGGAAGACGCCACGGGCTGGTTGCAGCTGTGGCGCATGGATGACGGCAACCATAGGTGGAGCAGCCGTCAGGGCGCACAGCAGCAGACGGCTGTGGCATATACCGACAATTGGCAGGCAGGCGCAGAAGCCGACGCACGCAAGCCTTTTGTGGACAAGGCCCATGGCGTGGGCACGGAATGGAACTGGGCTTATATCCTCAGCGACATAACCTTGCGCAACCGTAGTGGTGACAGCGTGACGCTCTACAACCGCAACGGTTACGACCAGGTTTACACGTTGCTGCACAGAGACACCATACACTATGCAGACGGCGGGCTCGTGAAGTATATGGAAGAGGACGAAGAGGAAGGGGCGATAGACGAATATTATCCGCTTATATTCCATAAAGAAGACATCCGTATGCGCCACTTTGCCACCCGCGACGCCATTGCCGAGGCCCGTGTTGAGAGCGATGGCGTTTGCCAAGAGGTGGAATACAAAGAGGGAGGGCGCTTCCTACCGTGGACGGAAGAAAGCCAGCCGGCATACGGTCTGGTAGACTTGCGCGTCACCGAAAAAGGGGTAGCCCACCGGCTCACCGTTGCCTATCTGGGTGAAATCTGTCGCGACTTTGCCGCAGGTGCCATACACTATTGTCAGCCGGATGGCACAGAGGCCACCTGCCAGGACCACATAGTGTGCGACGGCCGGCACCCATTGCAGCCCACGGTCGCATTGTCCATCGGCAACTTCGAGATAGAGGTATACCGCCCGACGCTTGTCAAGGAGCTGTATCTGGATGGGCGCTTGCATCGTTATGTTGCCGACGGCGAGGAGTTTGTTTTGCCTTATATACTCAAAGACCGCGTGCGCATAGCCGATTTCAGCCGGCAGGGTTATCGCCTTTACGACTGCTCGCACATAGGGTCGGTGTTTTCCACCCTCGCTGCTGGTGGCGACAATGTTGAGCTTACTTGGTTGAAAGAGTATAAGTCGATGCCGGCAACAGCCCTTGACGCCAATGCCCCCTTATGGTTGAGGGTGGCGTTGGCAAAGCCAAGCGCCGCATTGCAACACAAATTGATGAAGTGGAACCCAGACACAGAGCCAGAACCGCAACCAATAATCTACGAAGAGGGCTACAAGAAGCAGCGTGGCGAGACTTTCTTCATGGATATGCGCTATCCCGACACAGACATGTCATTGCACTATGTAGAGCCTGCTCCGCCATCGCCATTTGCAAAAGGAAAGAAACTGGCAGGCGTAGAGCTAAGGTGCTTTGAGGCAGCCAAGCTGTATCAAGCCTACTTCGGCCAATTCAGGAGCCTGCGTCTTATTGCGCATAAAGGCCAGACTGCCGAGAAACTGATAGCGCCCTTGAAGGAAGCCCGGGGCGGCATGCTGACAGAAGGCGACATAAAGGAGCTGATTCGCTTTGCCGACGAGTTTCGTTTAGACACAAACAATATATTAATCAACGATTGAACATGAGATTTGCCAACTTATACAAGGACAGCCGCGAGGCAGTGGAGCGAGCTCTCATAGCCATGTGGTGTGGCGAGAGCGGCAACGAGAGCCAGTTGCAATACTCAAAGAAAATAAGTGAGGAGATAAGGCACATCTTCGCCCCAGACGACGCCATGCCTGTGGTGCAGTGCATGAACTCATACAAAGCAGTGCACACGGTGTCTGCCGACACCGCCAAGGCCTTGGTTGGCGGGCTGTGGAAAAACACGAAGTTCCAGCCATACGAGCACCAGTATCAGAGTTGGAAATACCTGTTGCAGGAAAAGACGGCAGAAGGCAAGCCCATGTCAGTCTGCGTCACCACGGGTACAGGTTCAGGAAAGACCGAGTGCTTCATGATGCCGCTTGTGAAAGACCTCATTGACAAGGGAAAGAAAGAGCAGGTGCAGGCGCTTTTCCTCTATCCCTTGAACGCTCTGATGGAAGACCAGAAAGAGCGTCTGGAAGAACTGCTTGAGGGCACAGACCTTACATATACCGTTTATAACGGTGACCTGCCGGAGCGTGAGCCGGCAGCCGACGACTATTCGGTTGATGCCGAGCGTACGCGTAAGCGCATCGAATTGATTCGTGGTTGGGATGCGGATAAACAGGAGTACAAATACAAGCACATGCTATACACCCGCGAGAAGGTCAGGAAGACTCCGCCAAATATCTTGCTCACCAACCCCACGATGCTCGAATATATCCTTCTTCGCGGAACAGACGCAAGGCTCATCGATGCAGAGCAGAAGAGCCTGTCGTGGGTTGTCATCGACGAGACGCACACCTACACCGGGGCTGGAGCCGCCGAACTGGCCATGCTCTTGCGCCGTGTGCTGCTGGCTTTTGGCGTTACGGCCGGTTCTGTTCGCTTTGCCACGTCGTCGGCCACCTTCGGCAATGGCTCCGACCCTGAGGAGGAAGAACGCCAGCTTCAGGCTTTCATCAGCGGCATCACAGGCGTAGACACCGGGCAAGTGAAGGTGATAGGCGGCCGGCGCATGGGCGAAGAGGTCATGCCCGTCAATGCCGACGGCGCGAAGTGGATGACGCTGTTCAAGCAGGAGTATGTGGCGCTCGACGCGCTCTTCCCCGGCGAAGGCAGCATTGGGCATAAGCTCGCCCTGCTCGACGATATGTGCCGGCGCGTGCCCACTGATGCCAACGGCAATCCGCTGCTGAAAGTAAAGGTACACTATTTCTTCCGTGTGCCAAACAATGGTTTGTATGTACGCCTGACCGAGCACGATGGCGGTTCGTTCAAGATATACTCATTGAACAACGCCGCTGAAGACCAAAAGGAAAACCCGCTGCTTGAGCTTTGTCGCTGTAAGCATTGTGGCGAATATGTGGCATTGGCCCAGTTCAACAGGGCGCCAGGCGACACGTTTGGCGAGTATAAGGCCGTTGAGAGGGAAGACAGCGACCTCTTCGACCTGGTTGACGACGAAGACACGGAGAAAGACGAGGTGCTTGCCATCATAGGGCTGTCGAAAGACCGCAATGCCCGAGGCGACAACAATGTGGCCATGTGTGCGGAGAAAGGCCGGCTGGTGGCGGCGCTTGGCCTTGCAACCCCCGAAGGACAGTGGCACCTCGTGGTGAACACCAAGTGCAAGTGTCCTTACTGCAACAGCAAGTTGACTAAGCGGAAGAACAGCGACGAGGAGACCGACGCAGACGCCCACGAGAGTGCCGACAGCTCATATCTCATGAAGTTCCGCACATCGCCCGAATTTATTTCGAGGGTGATGGCACCGTTGGTGCTCGACAACCTTGACCGCGTGGCAACGACCGACAGCGACAAAATAATACTTCATGGCGGCCAGCAGTATATCAGCTTTGCCGACAGCCGCCAGTTGGCTGCCAAGGCAACGATGAACCAGAACCTCGAGCAGGAGCGCGACTGGTTCTACAGCACGGTATTCCATGAGCTTTGCAGGCGCAAGGACAAAGAAAAAGACATCAAGGCAGAGCAAGGCCGGCTGGCGGCAGAGCTTGCAGCCAACCCGGACAACTTGATGGTGATAGTCGGCAAGATGCAGGCGTTGCAGAGTGCCAAGACCTATCTCACATGGATGGAGATTGCCGACCTGCTGAAGAAAGACAAGCTCTGCAGGGTGTTCTGTGAGCAGTTTGTAAAGCGCTCCGGCGACAGTGATGAGGTGGATGCAAATGGTCGTATCCCCAATGACGTGATGGAAAAGTATGTTCACTCTATCATGGTGATGTACCTGTCGAGCCGTCCAGCATCGTCAGCGGCTCCTGAGACATTAGGGCTCTTCTGTGCATGCTATCCCCAGATAGAGCAGATAGAGTTGCCGGAGGCTGTAAAGGCATTCAACGATGCCATCCGCAATGAGAAATACAAGATAAGCAAAGACGACTGGCACCATCTCATACAGATATTCATGGACTACACGGTGCGTTCCAACCAGTCGTTGTTCTTGAAGTTGTCAGACAAGAATCCACTTGACATATTCGCCTGCGAGCGTTTTGCCACCGAGAAGCCGCGCCGTCGTCCAGCCTTGAAACCCAAGTTGGATGCAAAGACGGTTTCCAATTCCCGTGTCGTCCGCTATATCTGCGAGCTGCTGAAGTTGGATTCAGGAAGAGGTGTGGCTGAACTTTACAAAGAGAATTTTACGCTTATCAACAACTTGGTAGAAGCACTTTGGGGCGACGTGACAAATGAATCTCACAATCTCGTTGAGTCCTCAATGCATTGGGATCGAGAGGGTGGCGGCTTTGTCCTGGACCCTGTAAGCAAGAAGGATCAGGAATTAGGTTATACTCAGGCCCTGCGTTTCAACTTGAAGAACCTGTGCTTCAAGCTCTATGAAGATGTATATCTTTGCAACACCAACACTGATGCATCTGTACGCCACACTGTTTGTTTGCGCCCCATAGAGAACAATTTTAAGGGCTTTGCCCCTTACCTGAGAGGTAATGAGGTTCGTGTGCTTGATGAGAAGCTGCACGAGCGATGGACCGTTTACCCATATTACAAGGATAGTGGCAAGCAGGTGACTGCAGATGAAGTGAGGGCTTGGGCCAGAGAGAACCGCAAACTGCTCTGGGACAATCGCATCTGGGGTGAAGGCGGTGTGTTTGAAAACCGTCTGACCAACATCCATGCTTTGCCTAACCTGTTTATCCAGGCAGAGCATACGGCCCAGGTTGATAAGGACGTTTCGCGCACTCTGCAACAAGACTTCAAGGAGCACACCATAAACATACTGGCTTGTTCGACAACCATGGAGATGGGCGTAGACTTGGGCAGCCTTGAGGTGGTGATGCAGACAAGCGTGCCGCCACTTCCGGCCAACTATAAGCAACGCGCCGGGCGAAGCGGGCGAAACAACAAGGTGCAGAGCGCCTGCATAACCCTCTGTGGCAGTGACGCCATAGGTTTGCGTACGCTCTTCAACCCCATTGCAACCATCATCAGTCGCCCGGTATGTGTGCCTAAGGTAGACCTGTTAAGTCCGCAGGTTGTGCAACGCCATGTCAACTCTTTCCTTGTGCGCTCGTTTGGCGTGTTCAGCGGCGGTGACAATGGCGGCAAGCTGACACAAGCCGTCTTCGACTATTACACCAATTATGAAGGCCGCAAAAATGGAAACCGAATGATAATAGTTGACCCGGAAACAAACGACGAATGCACACCGAACACAAAGCTGGAAACAAAGGGAACGATGTTTGAGCTTTTCAACAATAAATGCCTGGAAGCGCTCGACGGAAAGGTGAGAAACGAGTTGGAGCAGCTGATACAGGGAACCGTATTCGACAATGCTGTTGAGACAGTTGTGGCCAAGGCCCTTGACGAAAACAAACGCTGCTATGCGGAACTGGGCACGAAACTCAAGGATATAAAACTGGTTTACGGAGATGCCAAGAACGACAAGTTTCTCACGTTGCTTAAGATGCAGTACAAGGATGTGTTGAAAAACAGGCTCCTCAACTATTGGGCCACAAGCAGGTTTACGCCAAATGCCAACATGCCTGTTAACGTGTTGACACTTGACTTGAACTGCAACGCTGTTGCAAAGGGGTATGCCAACATGAACTCTGCCAACCCGTCGTACGGCCTGAGAGAGGCTATATCGCAGTACGCGCCGGGCAACAGCATCGTGGTGGACGGCGTGGTCTATGTGGTTCGCGGCATAGAGTTTGCCAACATGTATGAGGACTCGAAGACGTTCAAGAAGATATACCACAACAGCAACAAGTGTGTGGTAGACGACAACAGCATTGACGGAAAGCTGAAGTGGCAGGCCAATGACCAGTATGCCATTGAGTTGGTGCAGCCAGTGGGCTTCGTTCCTGACATGAACGAAGACAAGAGCCGCATCATGGCGAACAACAAGTACACACACGTGAGCGCACAGCTCATCGGGACAACCGACTGGGATGAAAACGCGAAAGAACCCCACCTGTTTTCTGTGAGGAGCAACAAAGACACCGGATATGCCAAGATACTATATTACAACGAGGGAGTGGGCTTTGGCTACTGTATGTGCGCAAAGTGCGGACGTGCGGTATTAGAGACAGAGGCAGCAGACCCTGTGGATAAGCTAAGCAACATGCCGCTGGACATGAATCCAAGAAGGTCGAAGAAGGAAGGGCGCCCAAACTACCATTTCGCCATCAATGGCAAGGAACTGTTTACTCATTGCTGTGGCTCTAATGACAAGACGGCCATCAGGCGCAATGTCATATTGGGCGACTTGCTGCAGACAGACTTTGCCGAGATACGTTTCCGCCACAAGAATCAGAAGAAGTGGCTCAACAACCTGTCGGCAGAAAAGAACCTGATTTTTACACTTGGCATTGTGTTTACGCAAGCATTGCTCGACGTGCTGGGCAAGGAGCGCGGGGCGGTTGACTTTGCCATCATGCCTAACGGCCATCTCTGTATATTCGACACCAATCCCGGCGGTGCCGGTTATTCAAACCAAATGACGGACGGGCCATTGATGAAAAAAATCATCGCCGCATCCAAGGATATGCTTGAGGAAGCCAAACGCAAGAACTCAAAAGACTTTCTGTTGAACAAATTCACGTTGCGCTACATCGACAAGATTGACATTGATGCGGCACTGGCATGGATATGTGAAGAGGAAGAGTCGAGGGGCGTCTTGCCCGAAGAGATAGCCTTTGTGTCGAAAGACGCGTCGGAGACATGCATTGCGAGTATGCAGGAGGCGTATTGCAATGCTGTGCGTGAGTGCACCTTCTTTGTCAACGACGACTTTGGCCGATGGGACTATGACGGAACAGAACATGGATGGCGCACCCACTGCTATGGCAATTTCTCGAAAGCACATGTCAAGACATCGCTATGTGCAATAAGGAATAATCATGATGCCTATCCGGAGCCGACCATGCAAATATTGCGCACCGTAAAGGCGGCATGGGGAACTGATGTGGTAGAGATGCCATCGCCATTCGGCGACAAGGCAGTATGGCCTATTGCTTATATTGGTGACACACTGTACTTCACCAACGACAGAGAGACCGCCAACCTGAATGACAAATGGGGCAACGGCACGCTTTACTGCGCAAGGATGGGCAATATCGTAAAGAACCCGACGACGGTGGATTGCTCATACAAGGACTCAACCAGGTTTTTCTTCCTTCATGGTAGCGACCACCTGCAGATAAAGACCAACGAACTGGGCCGGGTGATTCAGGAGCATTCTGGCGGTATCGTCGACAGGTTCATAGCTCATTGTAAGAACAGCGAAAGCAAACTTTCTGTAACTTATCAGGATGAGCATCTGAAGAGCGTGATGGGAATAGTGATGACATTGCAGACCATAGGGCATTTTGTCAAGCAGATTGGAAAGGGATTTGACTTGGAGTTCTTGCTGGAGGTTTATTATGATGCAAATTATCGTGGTTCGATAACGGCAAATCTACAGAGCAGCATGCAACGCGACCGGGTTTTGCATGACCTCACAGATGGCTGGCTCAATGACCTGCGTAATGTATATGGCATAGACGGAGAATTGAGGCCAATACAATCTCAGCAGTACAACACGTTGACCCACTGGCGTGTGCTGAGCATGGAGTGTGGTGGAAAGCGCTTGTCCATATTCCCTGACGGAGGCTTTGCCAACGGATGGGATATTCTGCGTGACAGGAGCGTTAACAAAAAACACTACCATATCGACGATACAGACACGCGAGACGTGATAGTCTTGAAGCGACGCAACGATATAAAGTTTGACGTGGCTTTGGAAGATATCTGACAAATTGTTTCACCTGCGCACACAGAGTAAAGGTGGAACGTGCATGTGCAAAAGTGTTTAATATTAATCATTATGCCAAGGACTAAAAACGCAATCATAAGGTATCTGGCATTAGACAGGTGCTTACGCAACCACCAACGCAGATTCTATCTGCAAGACCTGATTGACGCTTGCAACAAAGCGCTTGCAGAGGTTAACGGTACTCGTGGTGTGAAAGGAGCTGAGGGTGTCCAACGCCGCCAGATTTTCGACGACCTGAACTTTATGGAAGACCCGTTGGGGTATGATGTCACAATAGATAGGATAAAAGATGGGCGCAAGACATACTATCGTTATGCTGCAGGCTCGAAGACAATTAAGGACTTGCCTATCAGGCAAGAAGAGGTAGACATGCTTCATGATGCCATCATGTTGTTCAAACGATTTGATGGCGTTCCTCAGTTTGACTGGCTTTCGGAAGTGAAGTCACGACTGTATACTACCAGTAAGCTTGGTGAGGATACAGACTCTGTGGTTAGCTTCCAGCACAATCCTTATCTGAAGGGGATGAAATGGTATAAGTCGATATTTGACATGATAGTCAACAAGCGGGTCGTCGAGGTGGAATACCACCCTTTCGGAAAGGAGGCGCGAAAGGTCAGGGTGAGCCCGTATTATCTGAAGCAATACAACAACAGGTGGTTTCTTATAGGTAAGCACGACGGATGCACATATTTGTCTAACTACGCTATCGACCGCATTGACAATATAACAGAAACTACGGATGCTTACCAAGGACTCCCCGCCGGTTTCGACTTTGATGAGTATTTCAGCGATGTTGTAGGGGTGTCAGTTACCAGTGGCCCGGTTGAGGAAATAGAACTGCATGTCAACGACCAGACCATTGGATATGTCGTGACCAAACCTCTGCATGAGTCGCAGTGTGCGAGGCCCGAGAAACTGAAGGATGGCAAATGGAAAGTGACACTGAAAGCGCAAGTGAACTATGAGCTTTTGTCGCTGATTCGCTCTTTTGGGGATGGCATTGAAGTTGTAAGCCCAGCTTCGCTACGAATGGATATGAAGGGCATGGTTGAGAGAATGGTTAAGCTGTACGAATAGAGCGAGCACAAGAGGGCGGGCATGAAGAAAGCGTGGCTCATTTGTTTATAGGAGCTTTTGCAGCCGTGAGCGGTGTTGACGCATATCGTAGCCGAATGGTGTAAGGTTTACCGAGGGTGATATTTTTCTGATATTAGTGCTAATAACAGAGTTTTGAAATTATGGATGTCCTGACGCATTTCAGAAGTATAGAAGAACTGACCAAGACGCTCTCACGCGAGCAAAGATTGCTGAGTGAGATGTTTGAGAAGCGGAAGCTTATGAAGTTTCCGTCGAGTCTTGCCATTGACCTTGTTGGTGGAAATGAACAAAGATTGAGAAAGCTGGTCGATTATGGTGTGCTGGTGGAATCCGGAAATACGGTTGAGATTGAAAGCGACTATCTGAACTTTTTTGAGGAAGTGCTTAATGTCAATGAGGAAATTAGCGTGTTGAGCGTACAAGAGTGCATCAATACCCTGAAAGAGAATATCGGTTATTTCCTGCAGGAGACTAATCCCAACCGCAAAGCCGGATATCAGGATAGTGTGCGGCAACTTTTAAAGAAGACCGGATTCAGGACCCTAAGGAATGTGGTGGATTTGAAGCGTAATATGGACAATGCCTATAAGCAGGAACCCAATTATGTCATTAAAAAGAAGAAGCTGGAGAATCTGGATGAAAAAAGCCATAGCATTCGTGCCATGATACGTGAATGTGAAAAACTGATGGATAAAGAACACGCCTTTTTCATCATGGCCAATGATCCGCACATGGCAAAGACCTGTAGCGATGTGAAGCATGATTTTGTAGAAGCCTATCATGCGCTGATGGAAATTGACAGGCAGATTATTTCTTATATCAATCAGATAGACCTGCAAAATCAACTTTACAAAAAGATACGGAAGTTGAAGTATCTGCAAGATCAGTTGCTTATCAAGACTGATACGAACTTGGTAAATGTTCTGGAAGAAAGGAATCCTCTTTGGATGGAATCCCGCCAATATAATAAGATTCGGCTGTCTTTAGAAATGCTAAGGGAAAACGATCAGGTAGTAAAGTTGCTGAGACGAATTGCCGAACGGAATGGAATACAGAAAACAGCCAGAACGGAAGCCGGGCCTCTGGCAGATGAAGACTTGCAAGAACATATCCGGCAACTGAAGGAGGTGGATTCTGCCGAAGTCTGGAATGCATTTTTAGCATCAAGTTATAATCTGTTTGATTTCATTCTGAAGTATGACTATAAAGTGAAACGTAGCATAGAAGAACATGCTGTCCTCTTCTGTCAGCTGGTTATCTTGCATCCTGATGAATGCCGGATAACAGGCGAATATGCAATTTATCAAGACATAGAATATCCTATAATTTATGCGAAATAATACTCAAAGAATATACGAGCGGTTAAGCCGGGGAGAGTTTCTTTCGGTAGACAGTGCAGATACCTCTGTCCGTCATCTGTATGAGGATATCGAGGAGAATTTGGAAGATTATACAGAATACTTCAAGGAAATAGGTCTGCAACTGGAATCTGGTAATGGTTACTTCTATTTCTCAAGAATAGGAGAGGGTAAGCAGACGATAGAGCAGAAATTGGACAGCTTTTCGAAATGGCTTGACTATCTGGATTTTCTGAAATGCTATAACCAGTCATTTGCTGCAGGATATCAGTTTCGCAAAAGCCATTTGGTAGAACAGATCAGTCTGGATATCGAACTGAAGGAAAAGGCAAGCCATCTGTTCAAGAAATATGGTGTGGGATCCAATGTTGAAATAGTAAACAAACTGCTTCAGGAAATGCAGAACATGGGCTTTGCAGAGTGTATCAGCGAACTTGATGAGACTTTTAAGGTTACTTCGGCATTCCGTTATGCTGAAGAATTGGTTGAAATAATTCAAATTGCAAATGAAGATGAAATACCTGAATAAGATTATTTTTATCAATAGTGCCAATATTCCGTATGCAGAGATATCTGTAGACGGGAATGTGCATTTCACAGGGACTCAGGGTGTCGGTAAAAGTACGGTATTGAGGGCACTGCTGTTTTTCTACAATGCGGATAAACAGCATTTGGGTATTCAACAAGGACAGAAATCGTTTGATGAATTTTATTTTCGCCAGTCAAACTCTTATATACTTTATGAAGTGATGCGAGACAATGGCGCATATACGATACTTGTCGGCAGATATCAAGGACGCGCTTCATGGCGGTTTATTGATGCACCTTATCAGCGTGAATGGTTAATAGACGATGACAAGCGGGTATTGAGTGACTGGGTGAAGATTCGCGAACGTATAGACAAAGACGTAGCTGTTTCGGCAAGAATAGAGTCCGGTGTGATGTTTAAGGATATAATCTTCGGCAACACTCATGACCATAAATATGCGCGTTATGCATTGGTGCAGAGCTCGCATTATCAGAATATACCACGAAGCATTCAGAATGTCTTTCTGAATACCAAACTTGATGCGGACTTTGTAAAGAATACGATTATACAATCCATGACTGATGAGGATTTGCCGATTGATTTGCAGACATACAGACGACTTATTACAGATTTTGAGCGAGAGTATGACGAGATAGACTGTTGGTTCCGCCAAACACGTGATGGCAATTACCCTGTGCGTCAGCAAGCATTGAAAATAGCTGAGCAGGGCCGTACAATTGTTGCACTCGACCAGCAGTTGTCTGACGTATGGCACATGCTCAATCATGCTGTAGCTTATAGTGAAAAGCAGATACCTCTTTTGGAGATCGAAGCCTCAGAAGTTGAAGCGGAAATAGATAAAGCACATAAGCGTGAAAAAGAACTTACGGCAGAATATGATAAAGAAAAAGACGCGCTCAATCAGGACCTTGGTGCAAAAAAAGGTAAACTGAAGGAAATAGCACAGGCAAGAAAGAATTTCGCTGACGAGGGTATTGATGACAAACTCGCTCTTGCCGGTCGTGAGTCCGCAATCAGACAGGAGGCTGCTGATAAACAAACGCTATTGGATGATTTGTTGAAAGCTTATGCGTCGATAGAGGAAAAGTACAACATAGCAAAAGGTAAACTGGAAAATGCACGTCTGGCGTTTGGGAACATGCAGAAAGAAGCATATTATCAGAAACATACCGAACTTCAGATAAAGCGTAAGAGCTTGGAAGAAGAACGTACCAGAAACAGGAATCAGGTTATGGAGACTTTCAACAGCTGGCGGCACGACTCCGACGAACGTCTGCAAATGTTGTTGACTGAACAGAACAGGACTGAAAATGCGCTGAAGGAACTTCGTCAGTGGCATCCTATGGCTAATGAAATAAAGCAAGTAGATGAGGAACTGCAACAATTGAATTTTACGGAGAAAGAGAATGCGGCTCAACAGACAGCGGTAAAAAGTCAGATTGATTGGATTACTGCCGAGTATGAGATGAAAGAAACGGAGATAAAACAAGCATCCGAACGTGATCAGGAACGTCTTGACGCTGACCGTACACAGATGCGTGAACAAATAGCTAAGATTGATGGTTTATTGGCTCGTTTAGACGGTTCTTTTTACAAGTGGCTTTGTGAAAACTCTGAAGGCTGGGAGAACACGATAGGCAAAGTCGTTGACGAAGAGAGGATTCTATATGCTCAAGAGCTTGACCCTCAGTTGGACACAGTGGCTAATGGTATGTTTGGCATAAAGTTAAACTTGGATAATATTGCCTCTGTGCATCGTACGCCTGATGAATATAGATTGGAGAAGAAGAACCTGGAAGAGCAGGTAAGGCAGATTAACCATCAGCTTATGCTATTGCCTGTTACTCTTCAGGAAGAGATTGCTAAACTTGGCAAGAAATATGCAGTACAGGTCAACCCGCTTCGTCAGAAAATGACATCGTTGAAGGTGGAAGAAGAACAGGTGCCAGCCAAGCGGCAGAACCTGCAAAACCTGCGGCATAAGCTGGAGATGGAAGAACAGGAGCATATTGCCCGCGAAATAAAAATTCGCGAAAGTTCCAATAATGAGGCAGTACTTCATGTGAAATCGGAGAAGGAGGCGCGCAATAAGTATGAATCGAAGTATAAAAAAGATCTTAAGGAGCTCGATTCATCGTTTAACAAAGCTACCAAAGCACTTGATGAGGAATTGCGTTTATTTAAGAAATCGCAAGATGCTGTAGCGTTCGAGCGTAATCAGGAATTCACCGCACAAAAGCAACAACTCAACGAACAGCAAAATGCCGAACTTGCAGGCAAGGGCGTTGATACGAACCTGCTTGAGAAATACCGCAGGGATTTAAATGATTTAAAGGCTCTGTTGATGAAGATTGATGAAGAACGTCCAATTGTTATCAGATATCGCGACACAGAGCAAAATCTTTTTGCCAAGGAGCCGGAATTTAGAAAGGCAATTAAGGCAATTGAGCAGCAACTCGCCATGATACGTCAGCGTTATGAAGACAGGCGGACACGTATAGGGAAAAAATGTAAAGAAATGGAGGAGCATCGGAAAAAGGTTCGTGGGGAACTGACGCATAGGATAGAAGGCTTGACGCTTTACCGTCAGATGGTAGAAAATGAACATCTTGTACCTGATGCTTTTCTCTCTGATGACAAGATGAAGAAGACCGAACTGGATTGTCTGCAACTTTTAAGTCAGCTTCGAGGCACAGTCAATCAGAAGCGTGAAACGATAGACAGGCTTAAATCTATAGTTGTGAATTTTAATCGTAACTTCAAACCCCAAAATGCTTTCCATTTCAATACAATGCCTGTAACAGACAATGACTATTTGGTGATTGCTGCGGATTTGCAGGACTTTATGGATAATAATAAAATCGAGGAGTTCCGTAGACGTACCAGCGAACATTATAAAGATATCTTGGGACGTATCTCGGCGGAAATCGGTTCACTGATGAAACGCCGATCTGATGTGGATGGGGTGATACAAGATATAAACCGTGATTTTATGGAAAAGAATTTTGCAGGAGTAATCAAGAGTATTGAACTCAGGGCAGATGAGTCATCCGACATACTCATGAAACTGCTTATATCAATTCATGATTATGCTATAGAGAATGCTTTTTCTATTGGCGAACTGAACCTTTTTTCAAATAATAATCGGGATGAAGTGAACCGTAAGGTCGTAGATTATCTGAAAAGCCTGTCTCATCAGTTGCAGAACGAACCGAATCGTCTGACTGTATCTTTGGGGGACGCTTTCCGTTTACAGTTCCGTGTGAAAGAGAACGACAATGACACCGGTTGGGTTGAACGTATAAATAATGTAGGATCGGATGGTACGGATATTCTTGTGAAAGCAATGGTTAATATCATGCTCATCAATGTGTTTAAGAAAAAGGCAGTGAAGAAAAGTGGAGATTTCATCGTACACTGCATGATGGATGAGATAGGTCGCTTGCATCCTAACAATATAAAAGGCATTCTGCAGTTTGCCAATTCACGCAATATCTATCTTATCAACAGTTCACCTACATCGTATAATCCATACGACTACCGCTATACATACCTGTTAAGTAAGCATGGAGTAAGGACAAGAGTAGAGAAATTGTTGAAACGAATAAATTAATCGGATAATATGGCGATAAGTGCGTCTATACAGGCATTGCTAGCCGGTGAACAAGTTGCCGGGTCGAGGCTGAACAGTAAGTTGCTTGACGAATTGCTGGCAGAAGGTCTGTTGTTGGTAATATCACGTGGCTCAAGAAAAACGTATCGTGCCCGTGATACTGAGGCAATGAAAAGATTTCTTGTAGATAAGGATGAGCGTTTTCGTCTTTTTGAAGCAAATGCTTACGATTCCCGTGCTTTAATGGCAACGGAAACAGGAAACTCCAAACTTGTTATGATTCGTTCCTGCCCAGGGTTTCCTGTAAACAGTTATGAACGTGTCGAGTGTTTCCTTGGTGGAGAACCATTCCCGGTAAATCCGCAAGAAGGAAGCTTCCTCTTTGTCTCAGATTGGAAGAAATTTACAATTCCCGAAGATGTCGTAGTAATTGGTGTCGAGAATATGGAAAATTTCAGGATGATTCGTAGGCAGCGCAGATTCTTTGAGGAGTATCTTCATACTCATGGACTTTCAGACAAAGTGCTGTTTGTATCCCGTTATCCTCAGTCGACCGACCTTAGAAGATGGCTGTGCACTATTTCCAACCATTATCTTCACTTCGGCGACTTTGATCTGGCTGGAATCAGCATATATCTCTTTGAGTTTCGGCAATATTTAGGCAAAGAGCGTTCTTCCTATTTAATACCGGATGATATTGAATCCCGTTTGAAGTCTGGTTCTCGTAAAAGATATGATGAACAGTGTGAACATTTTAAGGATATCAAATCAGATATACTTGAATTGCAAAGGTTAATAGAATTAATTCATAAAGAAAGAAAAGCATATGACCAGGAAGGTTACATCTGTTGTAATCATAAGTAGAAACAGATAGGTATTTAGGTGTAAAACCAGCAATAGTTATTTATGACTATTTATTCCTAAAAATCTCTTTTCTACTGGCCGCGTATGGCACGGGGCTGTGACGGTGACCTCCCCCGGTGTGGTCTGCTCGTACTGGAGGGAGCGCATGAGGTGGTCGCGCCGTGAAGTCAGCGGCGTGTATTTTGCGTCAGGGCCGCCGCCCTGCTGCCTTCGCGTCTTTTTCCAGAGATGCAGTCCGTTGTCTCGCCACCCGGCATCGCGGAAGTTCTGCCGGAAATGGTTTACGGCCACCACCCCGACCTTACGCGGCAGCCGGTCGCGCACCTCCTTTTCAATGTCGTCTTTTGCCTTTCTGACCAATTTTTCTATGTCTTTTGCCTCCATGGCAGTAATATTTTGTCCGTTTATGCTTGTTGTTGAGAATAAATTGCTATCTTTGTAGCGGAAAAGTTCCTTGTCTATGCTGGATTGTAGTTCCAGCTGTGACTTGGAGCTTTTTCATTTTCTCAGCGATTTCAAGATATTGGCACTGTCTGAAATGCTGTAGAGGATAGTATTCCCGTCTGTGTATTCTTTCACAATCTTTCAGGGTTGAGCTTTTGTTCTTGGGCAAAAGAAGGCATGCTAAACAATATAGTAACTAACATGGCCATGATGGAGTGCAATTTGTTCATATTAATCGGAATTAAATGATATAAGTAGCTGTTCGAAATTAATCGATACAATTGTGCCTTGCAGATATCCTCTATATCTTTGCCACCATCTTGTGTGCTCTTTCGGGCCGCATACCAAAGTCTCATCAGTCACATAGCCCGCTACGGTCTATTTTGGGACTTTGGCATGTATCTCCGAAATAGTGCATAATTTGATGGCAATTAATTTTGAACACCTACTTATTGCAAATATACGTATATCCGTTGGCGGAATTAATTTAGTGCATACTTAATCCTTCCAATCGGTTTGTTGTTA